>Ga0325405_1006246_pt1 | contig 12039 bp, 6 predicted proteins | sample PopdelMetagenome_21_FD_205663 | JGI IMG/M metagenome (GOLD analysis project Ga0325405, IMG submission 205663) | Populus deltoides microbial communities from Bellville, Georgia, United States - Xylem-Control-R2 | ecosystem: Host-associated > Plants > Phyllosphere > Stem > Wood/Secondary xylem...
GTTGACTAAGACAAATGAAATGACCTAATTGTCACGTGTGTAAGCTATTTTATCCTTTGATTATTTATATTATATTTGGAATATGTCTGAAAACTTGGTGAAAATTTTATTTTTAAAAATTTTAAAATTTTTTATTTAAAGTAAATTATTTTTATATATTTTTAAAATTTTTTATGTGCGGATTTTAAAAAATAAAAAATTCATTTTAATATATTTCTAAATAAAAAATATTTTTAACCGCTATCGCTACCGCTATTATAATTCCAAATACATCCTTAATTGGAATCTCACACAAGTTGGATATAAAATTAGAGAAAGTTTTTTTTTTAAGTAAAAATTAAATCAACTTGTAATCGTGATAGGGTTTAAAATTAAATAGATCGCTGGATAAACTTAATTAACCTTGGTGGATAATCAACTTGTTTATTTGTCAAGGGATCCATGATGACAATTGATAAGGTAGAGATGGATAATTGAAAGTATGAATGCAAGGCTTAACAATGGATAATTTTGAAAGAAAAAAAAAAAGTTACGCTGATAAACGAGGAATCTTTCTCCATATATGATATTCATGCAGGAATTTAATGCTTGAGAAATGATTATGAGCTTCCGAGAAACCAAGCTATTAGCCTAAAACTCTATCAGATTGCCTACGAATTGTAACCATCCAAGTTTTAGGTGTTCTGAGACTCGAAAAAGACGTTGTGAGAGCTGTTTGCAGGTTGCAACTTTATTGATTTTTAAACATTTGGTATTACGGTAGTTGTTGTTATTGTGATTTAAAAAAAATTGTTTAATAAAAAGTATTTTTAGTTGAAGTTGGTTTGGAAAAATATATATTTGGTTAAAATTGTGGTTGAAATTGAAGTTGAATAAAAAATAATTTAATGTGTTTGGTTAAAAAAATGCTTTTCAAATTGAGGTTATAAAATAATTTATATACATATTAATATTGATGGTTTTTAATTTAAATATTGTAGATTTAACTACTGTTATTAAACCATGAAATAAATAATATTGATATCAAATATTTTTTATTATTCCATTAAATTATGTGTAATTTCATCACATACGAAATCTATCCAACAAGGACTATATTTTTCATGGTTTTTTAAGCGCGCAACAATAATAAATGAATTTTTTGTTACGTCATCAAATGATCTCCTTCTAATTTTTTGAATAAAACACAATTAAAAATAAAAATAAAAACTAAATTTTTTTTAATTGGGTCGAACCCAGCAAGAACATAATTGGAATTGCGATCAAATTCCGCAAATACTATGTTATCATGCGATATCCTTCTAATTTATATAGTGTTATTAAATACTAGTTTTTCAAGTAAAACACAATTTAAAAAAAAAATTACCGGATCGGACGCGGTCCAATCAATAGTTGAAACACTGTTAAAGTGAACAGTGCCAAGTGAATCAACACTGTTCATGTGAACAGTGCCTAGGTGAATTAATTAACCTGATCACTAGACGCAGCCGCTTGAAAAGCAGCTGAGAGTTGCTTCTCACGAACTAACGGTTTTAACGGCCCCATATACACAGTAATTTACGTTCTATTGTTATCAAACATATTATTTACGCGGTTTGTTTGAAAAGCAGCCGCAGCCACGTAAACACACGGCCTCCTAGGTAATTCTTTTCTTCCCTGCAAAATCAAACCTTTTTGCAAAAACAACTCCTCTACCAAAACTTGATCATGGCAACCACAGAAAACCCATCCAAATCTGAGGAATCTTTCTTCGCTACCCAAATTGAAAACCTATCTGTTTCAATCTAGTTTCGAAGGTCATTTGTCTCCATCCCAATGACATTGTCTTTTATAGATCTCTTTGTAACTGTCCTGTAAACTACTCATGAACAAACGTTGTCTTTCTTGGCCACGTTTTATAACTTCTCTGAAGAGCTTAAAATACTGACTGAACATGTGTATTTGAGATTACTACTGCTGTTTGCTGAGATGAAAGTTGCTCTAATTTTCATGAACTCTGGATTTCTTTCACTATTCTGGAGATTCAACACTTGTTTACCAAGTGAAGCTTATTAATGTCGTACACTTTTATATGATTTTTATCTATTTAAATTTTAAATTTTATGCTAATTATTTATCTTGAATATTTTTATTTTATATAGTTTTTATATATATATATATATAAAAGAAATAAATTCATGGAATCATAACCTTTGGAGTTAAAATTCAAAATTTAATCATTGAATTATAGCTAAACCTTATTCCGAGACTATGGAATTAAAAAAACCCATTTATAAGTGGAATTTTCTATTCTAAGAATAAAGAGATTTCCTTATTAAAAATTTCATAAGCAAGTCTTCGAAAATCAAGCATAACTTTCTTTATAGATATCCAAATTAAACGATCTTAATGTCACAACAAAGATAAGATGAAGATATACAACTTTTAAATTTATGAGTTTCTCAAAATAAATTTATATAATGGAAAATATAGAACTAGAAGTCAGAGGTACGAATCAGCCAATTCTAGAAAGAAAATCATGAATCAAATAAAATGATATTTTGGACCAAAAAAAAGAACAAGGAAGAGACCATGACTAGAGCTAGTAAAAAAGAGGTTTTTTTAACCATTGAAAGAGAAGAGAGAGGTAGAAGGAGAGAACTAGAAAAACCAAGTGTTATGATGGAGTGCTTCTTCTCTACCAATTCCAAGAAAAAAAGTTTTTAATCTTCTCCTTTATTTTTCTTTATATACTTCAATAAGAACGTAGTTTATTTAAGATTTGTTATGAACTAAAATTCGATGTAATCTTGTTTTGATTACAAAATTTGAATTTCAAGTTATTTGAATTTTAATTTTTTCATGTTGAGTGTTTATCCTTGATCTTATTGCTTATAATTTTTTGGCCAATTATTATTTGATATTTTGAATGATAATGAGACTTAGAAGTAATTTATGATTAGAAGCTTTCAAAAATAAACACCATTAGTTGAGCAAAAGATAATGATATTTACCATGATTAGTGTTATTTTAGATTAAGAAAAATCTGAAGAGCCTAATGAATCTTCAATTAATTTAATTTAAATACAAATATGTTGAATTATTAGGTGGAGATATTTCTAATGTTGTTCGAGAAAAAATACTGAACAATATTAAGAGATCTTTTAATCAATAACATGAAGATTTAGAATTCTATACCAAATTATAATAAATTGTGTGGGATTAACTAGGTGAAATCAAAAGCTCTAGATTTATTTTTATTATCTCTACAAACATAAGTTTTATTCTCTATTCTTTTAATTTGCTTTTGTCAAACACTTTAGTTTGATTTAGGTGGTCAATCCTATAAAATATTGGTTTTATTTCTAAACAATAATTAATTTGACAAATTTCAATACTCAATAGCATAATTAGTCATTGTAGGTTTAACAATATTTTCTTCACAAAAACTTTACAACTAGTTACAATTTTGTTCACTTGCAAAGATTTATCATATCAAGTTTTTGTTGTCATTGCCGATGATTAATTTTTTGTTATTGATATTGATACTAGCTAAATTGTTACTAATGTAGATTATTTTTTATTTGAAGATTGCTTTGATTAGATCTTAGTTTTATGTTTCAGATCAAAAAGAGCCTCCACTTTTAGATCTCAAAATTAAGAGAACTTTGTTTCAGATCAATAAAAAAAAAAGGCAAGAAATCATTACATCTACCATTACTATGGAAAATAAGTGGAATGAAGAAGTGAATAAGGCTTTGAGGGAATACTATAACATAAAGAGGCCAACTATACAAGCTAATAATTTAAAGATTAAGCCAACAATAATTCAAATGATATAGCAAGTTGTTCAATTGGGGGTTGTCATAAGAGAGTCCTATTGTTCATATCACAAAATTTCTAGAGATTTGTGACACCTTCAAGCACATGAACAAAAATGCTTTTCGTTTAAGAATGTTTCCTTTTCCATTAAAAAAAAGTGAAAGCATGGCTAAATTCTCTACCACCTGGCGTCATTACTACATGGGAGGAGTTAGTTCGTAAATTAACTCAATTTACCTCTAACCAAGACAACAAAGCTAATGAATGCTATTATCACATTAACTCAATTTCGATGAATCTTTGTATAAAGTATGAGAGAGATACAAAGATTTATTGCATGAACCACTAATATTACTTCTAAATTCAGATAATCTATAATGTTTTAGGAGCTACAAATAAGTCTATGGTTGATACACCAGACAAAGAAGCTTTAATAAGTAAAACTCATGAAGAAGTTCATAAAATTTTAAAGGAATTGACATATAATAACTATCAATGGCCTTTTGGGAGAGCAATGCAAAGAAAGACGAATGGAGTATTTGGATTTTATTCTATTACCACATTGGCAACTTTTATCTAAACACTACTAGAAAATTATAAAATAGCAATGAAATTATCGATAAAATATTTTCTATCAATAATATCTGATGATAATAGCGATGGAATATTTCTGTCGACAATTTACAATGTAATTATTGATGGAAACAATTCCATTGATAATTAACGATAGAATCACCGATACAATAAAATAATTAAAAAAATAAAAAAAATATCTTGTGATTTCATTGTTAATATTAAACATCATCATATTGTGATGGATTGATTAATGGTATTTTTCATCGTAGTATTCCATCAAAAATTATGTCGGCAAATTTAAAAGTATTGTAACCAACATCAATCCCATTTTCCCCTTCTTCTTCTTCTTCTTCTACCTCTTCCTCCTCCTCTTGAACTGCAAATCAAAACTACAACTCTTCCCACCTATTTTACCACAAATCAAGGCTCCATGATTATAAATTCAACCATCTAACACTTCGTAGTATCAGCATCATTGTCTTAGTACTATTGTTTCTAAATATTCCCTACACCAACTAAGTGAACCAACCCATTTAGGTTTTAAGATAATGTATTAATATTTTTTTTAATATTTGTAGTGTAATTTGCTTATATGTTTAAGTGTTTTACAACCTTTTCATATAAAATAAAAGTTTAATTTGCATGTTACGGTTTGTTTGAAATTTAGAGAAATTGATTTTGAATTTAATTTTATAACTTAGGTGTGTTATAATGAAAGGAATTATGGGTTATTTAATGGGTAACAATTATATTTTATCAATTTATTGTTATGTTGGGAATTTTAAGGAAATTGAATTTTTTTTTTTGGAATTGATAACAATTAAATGATATTAATTTAGATTGAATAAGTTTGAATTGAACAAATGATAGATAATTAGTTGGATACCAATTAGTTATTGTTAATTAGACTTATTTAGTTAATATTTTGGCGCATCATTATATTGTTATACAAAAATAATAATTAGTTATTATATTGTGAACTTATTTTTAATTACCAAAGTTGAATTTTGAATTGATTGATATATTATTAAGAAATGTTGTCATCATTATACTATATAGGTTTTCTAAGTAATGGATGATCATTCTTGGATATATTGATATTCACCCCAAAGGTTGTATAGAAAAGATTATTGTAAAAAGGTTGAGGATTTTATTAATTTTGCACTTTCAAATCCAAAGAATATTAGTGAAAGCAGAATTAGATATCCACATGTGAATTGTAAAAATAAAAAATCCCTCCAATTAGATGTTGTGATGATGCATTTTCTAAAATAAAGTTTGTTGAGAAATAGTTGTGTTGGTTTACACACCCATAATCTTATGTTCCTTACGAGACCATGTTAGAAATGATTGTTGACTCAACATCTAGTTCTAGCAACATTCATGAAGTTGTAGATGATAATAGTAATCATTATAGAAGTATGGTGATTGATGCAATAAGAATAAGTCATGGTTATTCAAGAAACAATTTACGTAGAGATAAAGAAACAAATGTAGATGCCGTTAGGTTTTTTAAACTTCTAAAAGATTTCAATGAAATGTTATGGGATGGATTCACAAATTATAGTAAATTATTAGTCATTGTACGAGTGTTTACCATCAAATCTAATTATAGTATAAGTGAGGCTGATTATGATACCATAACCGAATGGGCAAACAACATTTTACCTAAAGGAAATAGACTAAATGAGAACTTGTATCTTGTAAAACCTATGATGAAAACCTTTGGTCTAAGATACCCAAAAACTAATATGTTCCTAAATTTTTGCATGTTGTACTATGGTGAAGATGTAAATTTAACAAAGTGTAAAACTTGTGGACATGCTAAGTATAAATCCAATACGAATAGGGGAAGGACATATATCGTATATAAAAAATTTAGATACTTTCCAATCACTCGTAGGCTTCAAAAGTTATTTATATCTCTAAAGATATCTGAGCACATGAAATGTATCATTCACATAATGTGAATAATGGAGTCAAGACGCAACATTTCAATGGTGAAGCTTGAAAGTAGTTTAATAGGGTGGATCCTCAGTTTTCAATAAAATCACAAAACATGCATCTTGGTTTGTTTTTTCTCTCCTGTAATGTTATTGATTTACTTATCATAATTCCACATTTCAACATTCATACACAACTCATGTATTTTTAAACACTATTCAAAACATCAAAATCAACCTAATTTGGTATATAAATCAAATTTTTCATAAACTCTTAATTTACAACAACTTGAAATTATATCAATTAACTCTAAATTTTTAAAAACTAAAAACCCTAAACCATAAATTATACAAACACGAAATTAATCACTAAATTAAATAATATATTTAACCAATTGACCCTAATTTACAAATATCTGAAATAATAATTAAAATTAATCATACACATTTAATTGAAATTAAAAAAAAACAACTAAAACTTAACAAAATTATTCCCATATGAAACAATTCCAACAATAGCATTCATACAATTATTAAGACAGAAAAATTAAAAACATTTTAAAAAATAATGTAGAAAAATAACAAAAAAATAATTACCTTAATTTTGTTGTGAATTTTGGTTGAGAAGAGAAAAAACCAAATAAAAAAAAAGAAGAGAGATGTTAATTAATAAAAAAAAAGGAAAATGAGAAGAGAAAAGAAAAGGAGAAGAGAATGAAAAACCTGACATGCATGGAGAAGAAAAGAAGAGAAGAGAAAGGCTTAAAGAGCTGGGAAGGAGAGTGAAAAGAGAAAGAAAGAGAGAGAAACACAGAGGAAAAAAGAAGAGAGAAACCCATCTAATATGATTTTAGAGATTCTAGTCTTTTAATTTGAGGCTTTTGACATGGTTTTACCAAAAGTTTACTGATAAATAATTAAATATTAATATTTTAAATATTCCTATATGTGTTTCAATTTGTAACATCTAATTGAATTTTTTAATTGTATCATAAATCTTTAGAAAACCCCAAATATCACTGATGATTTTTCATTTTATCGAAGCATATTTAAAAGTGATATTGAAAAGTGAACAGTTCTATTGCTTTTTAAAATATACCAACGGATGTAATCCATCGATGATACCGTATGAATTGAACACAATGAATAGTGCTATGGAGGCATGAACAACTCCAATGCTTTCTTGAATATTCTAACGGTCACTGATTGTGCATCAAAAGTATTATTAAGTCTCTTATTGTACATATGTATTTATTGTTTTTATTTGGGTTTTTTATAATAATTGATGTGCTTTTTAGTAATGAAGTTTCTTTTAATATTTCGATAGGTTTTTAGAGCTTAAATGAACTATTTCAGAAACTTCAATGTTGGAATTCGGAACAAAGAATTGAAGAGAAATTTATTTGAAGATTGAAGCAAATCTTGGTTCAAATAAGTGCTCTAAATTTGCCCTAAAAATCAATTCTTTTCCAATTCTAGAAAGGATTATCATATGATCTATTTCAAGCTCAAACTTGCCTTATGTTATGTGCAAACTTCAACCATCAAACAATCAAGGTTTCAATGTCAATCTTAGCCCAAATAATAGGTACATTTGTATCCTTATTTGATGCTTAAATTCAGCCCCGAATCAGCCTCCAAATCAGCCCAAGCACAATCCATGATCTTCCATGTCCACACAACAAATAACGTTTGATTTATTTTAGGTAATTCATTGATCCAAGAGGGCAAGCACATGGATGGAAAGCTGGAGGGGACATTGTCACATTATTTTGGGTTAAAAATAAGAAAGATACACCTCATAAAGAAGAAACAAAACACGTGCACCGAAGTGTTCTCTAAGCTATCATGATTTGATTTTCCAGAACACCTTTCGGTGTTATGTCCATAACTTTTGCCTTAGATGTCCAAATGGGATTTTCTTTAATGATCTGGAAAGATAACAAAATGTCCTATAAATATGTCTCTAATAGCCATCGCCAGAGGGGGTTTCTAAAAGGGTTGAATTGCTGTCCAAAGTTAGAGTCAGATTTGTGTCTGAATTTTTACTGAAATTGTGTTGTGTTCTTCTTTATAGATTTTGGTTCTTTAGCTTGTAAAACTTATTATTTCAGTTTGATTCAAGTTATTTCATGTTTATTAAAGTGTTATTATATATAATCATGGTTGGCTAATCTCCTTCTTGGATCCAAATCAAGGATGATGGTGATTGAGGTGAGTTCTTTAAAATATGAATGAATCTTAATGTTTATCTTTTTATTTTCTTCATGAATGTTTTATTATTGCAAAGAAATTTTAGAAATCATTTAGTTAATGTTATAATCTTGAATTTTTATGGACAAACCTTAGTTTTAGTATAGAGATTGCTTGATTCAATGTCTTACTTAATATGAAAGTACTTGTTCATTCTTAAGCAATAATCAATCTTCATCTTTTTAAACTTCATTGTAATATCTTCTGATCTAATATCACCATCGTTGATATTAGGTTGAGTTATCTTATATATGTTGAAGGAATCACCAATACATCACCATTAAAATTGATTTGGACCAAGACTTACTTTTTCTTGTCATTTAAAATCTATTTACACGTTTTCATCTTTGAAAACAAATCCATCAATTATTTTCAACCAAGTTATTATTAATTTAATTTCTCTCAAGTTGTTTTTGTTACCTAGCTTAATTTCCAGATTTAGCTCTCTATGGATATGACCTCGATCTTACCGAGTTAATTGCTACATCGTACACTCGTGCACTTGCAAGTTAAAACAAGCCGATCATAAAAAGCGATCAAACAATTTTGGCGTCGTTGCCAGGGAGCTAGCAAGCAAAGGTAACAAATTTATATTTGATTATTGGAAAAAAATACATATAAATAAAAAATCAAATGGCTGGTTTTACCGCCTAAAAAAAAAATTGAACTCAACATTTCGGATATTGGACCGTGGACTGGATTGTTAATTGTTGGATTTTGATTGGTTCAACCATTTTTATTTTATTGTCTATTCTAATTAGTTTCTAATATTTATTGTTTATATTATAAGGCTGGTTTTACGGCCTCTTGTTTATTTTATTTTATTTTATGTTGTTGTTATTAATTTTCTTATATTTATTGTCTGAAGTGCTTGGCCGGTATTACCGCCTTTTTATTCATGCTTGTTATAATTATCTTTTAATGTTTATTGTTGTTAATATTGCTTATTAGTTGCAGAGTGAATTTCTTAATTTGTTGTATTTTTATTTTTGAGCTATTATTTTATCTTTTACGTTTCATTTACTTTTATTCGCAAGCATTTACTTTTATTTGCAATCTTCCTTTTCTTTTTCTTTTTTTTCCTTTCCTTTCGTATTCATATAATTGTTATATTATTATTATTATTATTATTATTATTTATCATGGCTAATGCTGAAGATGTAGAGGGTGAAGGGAGTGTTCAAGGTAATGGACCTCCACAATTCAATGATCAACCTAATTTTCAAACTCTTAGAGAGTATCTTCACCCGGCTAGACAAAGTACACCTTCGTGTATTATCTTACCTCTTAACCAACAAGCTTTCAATTTGAAACCGGGCATGATTCAACTTCTTCCCACATTTCACGGTATGGATTCTGAAAATCCATACATACACATTAAGGACTTTGAAGAGGTATATAATACTTTTATTGATAGAACATGCATTGAGGAAATCATTCGGCTTAAATTGTTCCCATTCTCTCTAAAGGATAAAGCCAAGCTTTGGCTAAACTCCTTGCGTCCTAGGTCTATAGGTACATGGAGAGAAATGCAAGTTGAATTTTTAAAAAAATACTTCCCCACTCATAGGACAGCAGCCTTACAACGTCAAATGATGAGTTTTTCTTGTAGTCCAAATGAGTCATTTCACCAAGCGTGGGAAAGGTTCAAAGACTTGTTAAATGCATGCCCCTACTATGGTTTTGAGATGTGGAGGTTAGTGAGTTTCTTCTGTGACTCTCTTACCGCAGATTTAAAAAGCTAGTGTCAACCATGTGTAATGGTGAGTTTTATGACAAAGAACCAAGTGAGGCCTTCGATTTTTTTGATCAATTGGCTGAAAACACAAAGCTCAATTGGTTCACTTAGTTGACACTAGCTTTTTAAAATCTGCGGTAAGAGAGTCATAGAAGAAACTCACTAACCTCCACATCTCAAAACCATGGTGGGGGCATGCATTTAACAAGTCTTTGAACCTTTTCCAGGCTTGGTGAAATGACTCATTTGGACTACAAGAAAAACTCATCATTTGACGTTGTAAGGCTGCTGTCCTATGAGTGGGGAAGTATTTTTTAAAAAATTCATCTTGCATTTCTCTCCATGTACCTATAGACCTAGGACGCAAGGATTTTAGCCAAAGCTTGGCTTTATCCTTTAGAAAGAATGGGAACAATTTAAGCCGAATGATTTCCTCAATGCATGTTCTATCAATAAAAGTATTATATACCTCTTCAAAGTTCTTAATGTGTATGTATGGATTTTCAGAATCCATACCGTGAAATGTGGGAAGAAGTTGAATCATGCCCGGTTTCAAATTGAAAGCTTGTTGGTTAAGAGGTAAGATAATACACGAAGGTGTACTTTGTCTAGCCGGGTGAAGATACTCTCTAAGAGTTTGAAAATTAGGTTGATCATTGAATTGTGGAGGTCCATTACCTTGAACACTCCCTTCACCCTCTACATCTTCAGCATTAGCCATGATAAATAATAATAATAATAATAATAATAATATAACAATTATATGAATACGAAAGGAAAGGAAAAAAAAGAAAAAGAAAAGGAAGATTGCAAATAAAAGTAAATGAAACGTAAACGATAAAGTAATAGCTCAAAAATAAAAATACAATAAATTAAGAAATTCACTCTTCAACGAATAAGCAATATTAACAACAATAAACATTAAAAGATAATTATAACAAGCATGAATAAAAAGGCGGTAATACCAGCCAAGCACTTCAGACAATAAATACAAGAAAAATAATAACAACAACATAAAATAAATAAAATAAACAAGAGGCGGTAAAACTAGCCTTATAATATAAACAATAAATATTAGAAACTAATTAGAATAGATAATAAAAGAAAAATGGTTGAACCAACCAAAATCCAACAATTAATAGTCCAGTCCACAGTCCAATATCCGAAATGTTGAGGTCAATTTTTTTTTTAGGCGGTAAAACCAGCCATTTTATTTTTTATTTATATGTAATTTTTTTTGTTTTCCAATAATCAAATATAAATTTGTTAACTTTGCTTGCTAGCTCCCTAGCAACGACGCCAAAATTGCTTGATCGCTTTTTATGATCAGCTTGTTTTAACTTGCAAGTGCATGAGTGTAAGATGTAGTAATTAACTTGATAAGATCGAGGTCATATCCATAGAGAGCTAGATCTGGAAATTAAGCTAGGTAACAAAAAAAACTTGAGAGAAATTAAATTAACAATAACTTGGTTGAAAATAATTGATGGATTTGTTTTCAAAGATGAAAAGGTGTAAATAGATTTTAAATGACATGAAAATGTAAGTCTTGGTCCAAATCAATTTTAATGGTGATGTATTGGTGATTCCTTCAACATATCTAAGATAACTCAACCTAATATCAACGATGGTGATATTAGATCGGAAGATATTACAATGAAGTTTAAAAAGATGAAGATTGATTATTGCTTAAGAATGAACAAGTACTTTCATATTAAGTAAGACATT
>Ga0325405_1006248_pt1 | contig 12037 bp, 4 predicted proteins | sample PopdelMetagenome_21_FD_205663 | JGI IMG/M metagenome (GOLD analysis project Ga0325405, IMG submission 205663) | Populus deltoides microbial communities from Bellville, Georgia, United States - Xylem-Control-R2 | ecosystem: Host-associated > Plants > Phyllosphere > Stem > Wood/Secondary xylem...
GGCTTCATTATGTAGTTCAATCTCAAACGAATATGTTTTTATAAGCATATGCATAATGTTTATTAGAAATGAATAAAAAATATAGAATATAAAAACAGCATGTATCAAAATCATTCTATATAATTATAAATCATAAACCCATAAGGATATTCAAATCTGAACACACCACGGCATGAGATAATCAAATCCAAGTTATAAAGTCACCTCTTTTTTTTAATAATCGAGTGGATTTAAAAATAAAACTAGAGAACCATTAAGCTATTAGAAATCTAGCAAAACAGAATGCATGATTTGATTCTTCAAACACCTTATTTTATAAAATTATCAACTATATGATTAGTCTCGTATAAAACATTATAGAAAAATAAAGAATTTAGATGAAAGTATAAAATGTTCATTAAATCTCTATGGTTTAATAACTTGCTTATAAAAAAAAATTGTTATCTCAAATAGATAAACTATAATTTAACTGATTTTCATATATGTTATGAATAATTAAAATTTGAATCTTTTACAGTATAGTTACACTTAACCATAGAATTAATCTCTACATTGAAAACTTTAATTACTTGAGAATTATACTTTAACTAAAAAAAATATTTATTTTTCGAGATAATCCTTGAAGTTAAGGTTATACAATGTTTTAGTGTGGTTTCTCATCATCTTTACTATGCCATTGTACAGTGGCATAAAACTCGGTTCCGTCTCTCTTAAGTTCAATTCCTTAAGCTATAAAGAACATCATTAAGAGTAATTGGCACCCATTGTACTAATAATTGCACATCAAACTGCATCTTCTTCAAGCACACAACAAACCTAAATGAGTGTATGAATAGAATTAAGTTTTCTAGATTGGTGGTGGGAGCGTAAGCTTTTGAGCGGTAGACTTTTTGAAATTAAGTAAGAATATGGAACACTGCTAAACAGAGAAGACAGACATTTTTGAAGTGTACAGCTCAAACGCCAACCTCACCATATTGCCTCATGCGTACAGGCTGAGGCTCACAGACAACGTTTCCTTGCAGAGACCTAGCTAGGTCAGGGAGGCAGCGCGTGGGAGAAAGAAGGCAGTGATCAGGGAAATGTGGCTCTCAAATATGTAAAGATAGACTGACCACTTTGCCATGGCAGACTAGGACGCCATGGTGGTCACTTTTTAGTTCGTATAGACGAAAAATGATATTAAGTCACTCTCCCCATCCACCTCTTGGATTTTCTGCTTGTCTTCTTTCGTTGTAGGAATGTTCCTTCTTCCTTAGAAAATGACCATTTCGTATCCTTGTTGTTTGCTCATGTCATGGCTTATGACTCTTAACCACACACGCACGCACACCCACCATGATAGTTGTTCATACATGGTCATTAATTAACTGCTTTCCCTTATATTTTAGTATTATTTACCACTCAAACGTTTTTCATTGCTTTAATTAGACCCTACTTATTGCATTTTCTTAATGTTTGTTTGTTAATCTAGCAATAATAACGGGAGTTTAGCACATGATCGAATATCGATCACCGTGCCCTTTTCAAGTCTTAAATACATGTTTTCTTGATTTTTCACACGATCGGATATGCATAACTCATGGTTTAAAGAGAGCAATAATTAATATACAAATATTTTCACCATAAAAATACATCAATTCCATAATACAAATGTGGTAGCAAATTTATTTAATTTTCAAATCTTAGCAGGGTTTTTAATAAAAAAAATTCTAAAACTGATCTATTAGGATTTGCAAGGAAATTAATAATGTTAAAAAAAAAATTATTTACCGTTTGAATCAACATTTAAAAGATTAATATCAATTGATAATAATTACATTAATGTTGCCTCTCTTGGCATAATAAAATGGTGAGGAGGGAGGGAGGGAGGGAGAGATAACTACACGTTGCGACTAGACACATTATGACCGGCCCATAATCATGATAATGATGGCTTTGTCAATAAAATTGCAATTAGCTTAGTGGCTAATGCTGTGTTCAAGCGTTAATGACATAAACAACCTAACACTTGGCTCCTTTTCATAGTAAGAGTGGAGGAGATAGGAAACTAATCCATGCATGCATTTGTGTGGCAAGCTCTAAACCAAATTGAATATCTCCATTAACAAATTAATTAAACCATAGAATACAAATACAAGTATATTGTACTTAATCAAGAGTATCTATGTACAAATACACGTATATATATAGAAGTGGCTAGGCACAAGTACTGATGTCATTGTGAGGTAACATTGAGGTGTATAAGACGACAAAACTAGGGCGCAAACATATACTTCTGGGGACGTTTTGGGAGCGCAGAGGGAATGGCCCAGGCATGAGCACCAAGTGTTCGAGCAAGAGGAACGTGCTAAAGGACCCACAAAAAAAAACTGTAAGGAAAGCCAAAAAAACAAAAAACAATTTCTATAAAGAAAATGAAAATAACAAATGAAGGAACCACAGAAAATAAATAAATAATAGAGTAGAGAATTTCTTGTGGGCAAGGGTTGACCATGTGTTTTGCCGATTCAACGTGTACCTAGCTATGCTTTTTTAGTCAAATGAGAGGCTTGGTGAGACACGCACAAGAAGGCCGCCCATTAGTGACCCTTTTTGTTACTTTATATTAGAGGAAACAAGATTTCATGGCTAATTTGTAATCCCTTTGTGGAAGACTAATAAAATTCTCTAATTTTTTTTCCTCACAAATTAATCATTTATGCTAATTGAGTTTTTTTTCATAAATCAACAAAAAAAAACATATGTTATTAAATTTAATTAATAGATAATTTATATACTCGTTGATCTCATTAAATATACGCACATATATAATTCGCATGTAATTCACGAACTTTAATTTTTTAATTGAATATTTGTATTTTTTAGGCAATGTTTTACTTACCAAAAGTATATTCATTTTAATTTTCATTATAGTCAAAAACAAATCATTCATACTTGAAAAATGAAAATTCATGATGTGAATTCCTCTTCATCCTATCAAGGGTTTGGTGTTAGTGACTCCATCCTTTTAATTTCTTTTTGAAAAGTCAGTGTACAATCATAAAAGTCAGTGTACAATCATAGAAAATTAAATTAAGAACTAAATTTAAAAAAAAATAAGCATCAAACTAAGCCTTTAAAACATATAAAGAGATAAAGAAACAAATAAATAAGCTGGATAAAAAAAAAAAACAACATAATATACACATGATTTACACATCGAAACACTAATTAAAATGTATAGAAATAAGTAAATTTTAAGATCCGGAATGGTCTCCATCTACTCATCGGGTATCCTCATGCTTTGGAACTCTGGATTGACTTTTTAAATTGGATTTATAAATCTCAATCAGACATCTTATATTGTTAAAAAACCAATTTAACTCAAAAGTTTAAGCTGTTAGGTGAGGTCTTAAGAAATAATTTATATTATTCTCTAACACATACCCTCAAGTGAAAGCCCTTTGGGCTTCAAACTTGTACAAACCCGTATTTTTTTATGCTTGATTTTTATCAAATCAATGGAAGTGATGAGATTTATACTCGTGATCACTTGGTCATCAAGGCTTTAATACCATGTCAAAGAACTAATTCAATCCAAAAACTTAAGCTATTAAATAAAATCCCAAAATATAATTTATATTCTTTTACACGTATCAAAATGCTCATCTACCCTTTCTTCTAAGTTCTTGAGTTTCTATTTATTAATCAATCCAAACCTTCTAGACATCTCACGTCACTACCTCAAGAAAGGCTAAATGTCACTTGCTAGACATCTCATGCCACTAGCTAAAGATAGGATTTGTGTTCTTGAGGTAGATCAATACACGTTTTATTATTCAGATACTTCTCTATGTCCCCCCCCCCCCCCCCCTTCTCTCCCCTCTTGAGATAATAATATCTATGCTATAATTTGAGTTAAGGAGTTTTGCTAGACAATTTGAGCTCTGCAACTTGAAAACTTTTTGCATCAAATTAACTTACTATACCAATCAGCTAATGGATTTTCCTTTTTCCCCTTTCTTATGACAAGCTAAGAAACTGCAAAATTGAATCAGCTAACGATTAAAAGCTGAATGCGATCAAGAGCATGGGATTAAAAGCTTTGTTTATAACTTTGTAATTAATTGGTGGATTACGATCTGATTATGAAGGCAACCCTTTTGCAATATTCTATCTTCTCTCATTGACCAAACAAGACCTTTCCATTATTTATTTCAAGATGTGATTAAGTCAACTCATTTGAAGAAGTTGAGCCATTTACTTAACTTGAAAAATATACACACAGTGGGACAAACAGGATAACAATTGCTGATCCGATAACTTATATAATTATTGTATTCTATTTGATCCGACATCCAAAATTCATTTGTCTGATCCATTATTGTAATAAAAAAATTTAAAAAAATTGTAGATATAATATATGAGTCTAACCAAATACAAAGATGGGATTTGCATGCCTGATCTACTGTTCGTTCCTTTTTCTCTCTGTTTTTGTTTTTGTTTTTAACTACATAGTTAAGAAAAAGGAAGATAAGAATGAGCAAATTGTTTAATGAGAATAAAATCCAACTGGTTGGTGAAGGAGTTTAAAAATGGATGTGTGGATAGGGCAGGCTCAGTGGAAAAATGATTAAAGAGCAATGAACTTGCTTTCGGGTTGCCGTCCTATTGCTTGATTCTATCATTTAGGAGTTATAATTATTGTCTAGGCTTGTGCCATGGCTTACTTGTTCAAATTCTTGTAAATTTCACCTACCCTCTCTCATTCTCTTTTACTCTCACACACACGTACACATTAAGCCAATTGCAATACTTTTTTTAAATTAGGGTCTCGCTCCCTCCATAGCCATCCCCTATCTAGTTTGACTTTTGAAGGTTTGGAATATTTAAATGCAATTAGTATTATTTCCACCAAAGAGAGAGTCCCTAAATTCCAAACAAAGACAACTACTTAATCATGGGTTTTGTGAACTTTATGAAATGTCGCCAAATTAGTCTTCCCCTTTGTGGGGTTGACATGGATTAATTGACCCATGCTGAAACATTCCTTTTAGTCTTCATGGGGTCCCGCATTTCATAACTCATTCAAAATTATCAGAAAAATTATCGATCGGGAGATAGGTTTTAGGACATCGATATTTGAAAACATGGGTCATCGATCATTTGTCATTTTATGTTATTAAGACAAGTCCTTGCTTACTTATCTCAACACTTGATTTTCGGAATTGTCTTATGTAAATGTATTCAATAACATTTTTGTTTTGTATTCTTATTTTCTTATGATTCTAGATTTTGAATACAATTTTGGTTCAAGATGCAGATCGATCCTAGGGGCGTGCATTATTCAGGTCACGAAGGTTTTGCTTTTTATATAAATCATAAGTTAATTTAATTTTTTATTTAAAAAGCAGTTTTTATATATCAAATTAAATATTATTCACATCTGAACTAAAATGTGATTAAAAAAGAATTTAATCTCAATAAATATATAAATCCAATTAACTGCTTAATTAAAAAATTAAGCAAGAGTTATAAGTGAGTTTTGTGTTTGTCATTTCACAATTAATCAAGCTTGTTAATTAGTACATGTCTGGAAATCACTAATTTAGCTGTGACTGTGATTTCTTTCAAGTGTTTGATTATAATTTGAAAAGTAATTCAACAGCCCCACTCCCATTTGCAACGTTTTTAAAAGCATCGATCGCTATAGTTTAGTTTCTCAAATTAATGTACCCTAAAGTAGAGCTACACTTGCTCGATTTTTTTGTCCGTTTTAATTGCCAAAAACCACTGTACAAAGTTAATCAGCCAATGTATCAGTTGGAAATTAATTGACCTTAGTGTTTTATTTTTCTTTCTTTCTTTCTGATAAGCATATGAACACATGGAAAACACCTATGGGAATATTGCAAAATAGCAAACAGGGAGCTTGTAAACCAGAGAACAGAGAGCCAAGAAACACAAGAACAAAGGAGACAGGATGAACACCCGTTCCATGTCATCTTCGGAGCAAGAATCTCCCATCAGTTAGAGATAGGCATTAGTTCATGGGACATTTACCAAAGAATCAGCTAACGTTAATTTTCACTTGCACCATTGATGGTGTCTAGCTAATTCGAAATTCTCTGAGGTTATGATATGGGTCACTCCACAGGCGACCATGCCACAACACGAATCATCATTACAAAAAAGAGAAACAGAAACTGAGATGGGTCCATTTTGTTCTTATTAATCGAAGGACCCCAAAAGCTAGCCCAAGGAGTTAAAAATAAGGCTGTGTGTTGTCTTGTTTCAGGTTTCAATTATGGTAGAGAGAAGTTGTCGAGATATGGATGGATGGGTTGGACCTACTCTTTTTCCTTCATTTTCTTTATTCTCATAATTACCAAACGAAGAATTCCCTTTCTCTCTTGTTTGTCCACGCAAATTTTATTTTTTTTCTTCTTTAATTTACTCTCATCCGTGTATAATTTTTATACCTCATATGATATCACACTTGGTACTCAAGTGGCAAGTCCAGAGTACATTGAAGGAGATTACAAAATAGATGCTTGAAACAATAATAATTTCTTTTATAGTATAAAAAATATATATTTTTACCATTTTTTTTTTTTGTAATGAACGTTTATTTTTTATGGAAGGAGTAAAAAATTCAAGAAAATGCGACTAAGAAGTATTAATTTTGTTGTAGCATATATTAAAGATGAAATTAACACAAGTCTCCGAATAGGTGGAAAAATACAAGCCAAGTTGAAAATTGGATTTGGACCAGCATCATGAACAGTCTTGTGCAATAACATCGTAATTTTTTACTCTTTTTTTTTTAATTTTCCATATTTTAAAGTGATGAGCACAAAAATTCAAATTAGAAACCTTTGCTTTCACTCAATTTCTTAAAGGAAAGAAAGCCAGTGACTCTTTTTTTTTTTATTTTTTAATCATGAAAAGCCACTGACTTGATTTAATATTCATTGATGACTTTTTGACAATTTAAGTAGAAAGCGAGCACTTAAAGAGTTTGGTGAAGTTGGGATGGTTAAGTAACTTGCCCTATATGATAGTACAAACAAAGAGATATAGAAATATCGAAGAGAGAATCACATAGACAATAGCTTTTTGTATTTATTTGCTGACCAAATTCATAATTATAATTAAGCAAGGGAAACAAGATTAGATAATGTTGTCTCATCTATAACCAGTTTAAGCCAAACAAAACCAGACGTAACCTCTTGTCTTGTAAGAGTCAATATGGCTTTCGTCCAAGCACTAAATTACGAAAGGAAAGTTAAGCTGCTCCTGATATATTCAAGATAAAAATATCTTATAAGAAATTTGATTATCATTTAGAGTTTAGAATGATGCAAACATTAGTACGCATCTTCTCTTTGTTTTTTTCTTTTATATAAAAAAATGTTTTTATTTCTCTGAAAAAGTAGAATATGATCGAATTATTCACAATAGAAACAAATGTTTGTCTGTTTCCGGATCTTCTATTTTTTTTTATTTTTTTTAAATTGCTTTTAAGTAAATTTGAGAATGATGCAAAAGCAAGTTTTATTATTTATTTTTATTTAGAATTGCATTTGCCTAGTGGTGGAGGTCATCGCACATGGACACGTAGCGTCCAGGGTCGTGGGAGTCACTATCTAATTGTTTGTTTAGGGTCCTTAGAAAACTTGGATATATTGGTTTTATCAAAAAATTTAAGAGTAAGTGACTAGTTGTGGTTTTGCAAGATATTAACACCTCAAGCGACCCTACATGAGGTAAGTTGTATTGTGTGATCTGAATGTGGTTTAAAGATTTTGATAAGTTTCTAACCAGTAATTTGTTTATGGCTTGGGGTGAAGATTTATTTGTGTGAATAAATTTAGCCTTTTCAATTTATTATGAGTTTGTGTATCCAAATGAATTTTTATAGAGAGAATCCATGTAGGTGTCTTGACAGGGTTCATCTATCCTGAAAGGCAGAAGAGTTTTCTACAACTCATGCTTTGTGGTGAAAAATACTCCTAATTAAAATTATTGAATACTCAGAATAATTCTAAGAATTTTTTAATCAACTCCTGATAGTAGGTCTAGCATTTATACCAGAATATTGATCATTAGTTCTCATGAATCAAAATTTTATCAATTATTAAAATATTAGCCAAATTCTCATGGATTCGATAAACTGATTATTAAATTCAAAATGCATGCTAAAAAATTAAATATACCACATATTTTATTTTTTAAACAAGATATGATTTTTGTATTTTTGAGAAACTTGGATGTATGCAATTAAAACATTTAATTCTTTTTTTCTTTTTAGTTTTTAAACATTCAAAAAACATAAAAGAAACTACAAACACACACACATTCTATTTTTTACTATAGTTTTTACTCACACACCACCACAACTATATGTTTACAAACAATAACAATTTAAAATTTAAAAATAAATAAAACACATATTAAACTTTTAAAATTTGCAAAAATAAGCAACCCAAAATTCACAAAATAATGTGGGAGAAGTCGCTGGAACTTAGGAACAACACTAGAAGATTCCAGGGCTGGAGGAAAAATGACGGCGCGTGTATCCACGGCCCTACTGTTGGAAAACATGGTGGATCTAAATATATTCTTCTTCTCTTCCATTTTGTGCTGGCAGTGAGTGTCATTGTGGCCTGCAAGCAAAGGAAATCACACAGGCAATTCATTTTCATCTTTTTTTGGTCTTTATTCACAGATCTATTTCTCAGTTTCTTCCTTTTTTTCTGATTATTTCAACAATCAATAAGGGGTAAAGACGCGATGGAAGTTAGGTCTTGCTTGCATCGCTTGTTTGAGGGCTTGTTGATTTCAGGTTTTGTCTTATATGGAGGTAGTGAAGGCTAATTGATGGCTGGTGTTTTGGGGAGTTAAAGAGAAAATGCTAGATAAGAGAAAAGCATCTCATGATGATGAGGTTGGCAGCTTGGTAGTGTTAATGATGGGTCTTGGTAACTGGTTGAAGGTTGAAGATAAAGTAGTTGAAGGCTATGGACATCTTAGAAGAGAGATGAAGCATACGGTGGCTCATGATGGGACCAAAAGGCTATTGGCATGATTGGGTTTCTGTTGTCGTTGGTAGCAGCAACGGGCTATGGTGTTGATGACCACCACTGCAATTAAATGAGAGAGAAAGCTTGATCCACAAGTTTTTTGTGTGGGTAAGGCTGTTGGTAATGGTTCGGCCAAGAGGTTGGTAGAGAAGAAAGAAACCATAGGGGAGGATGACAGCCCATGATATCTCTCTAGTTAATGGTTATGAAAGGATAGATGGCTATTATAGGTGATCTCACAGTGGTTGGCTGGAAATGGTGTTGATGGGTCGATCACAATGTAAGAATGTGAGGGATAGGGATTATATGGATGGTTTGGTTCTTTTTTTTTATCAGAGAAGACAGATGGTTTTGTTAAAGTATGGGTTTTCTAGCATATGTTGGCAACTGATGTGTGTATAGATGGGTCTAGTTTTTTTATGTTGTATGGGTGTGGGGACCTGGAGAGAGTTTTTTGATATTTTTCTTTTCAATTTCTTTCCTTTCTTTTTTAATAGTCTCCCCTTATCAACTTTCCACTAAAATTCCTTTCATTTTTTTATGTGTCGTATAACCACATATTTATAGGTAAATAAGTTTGTTATTTTTAATTGCTCCAAGTAAACTTGGTGACCAAGTAACCCAAAAATAATTCCCTCAACTTCTTTCTTTTCATTTTTAGTCCCTTGATTCACTTTGATTTTTTCTTATATTATTTTATTTGTATTTTGATTTTTTTTTTAAAAGAGCAACACCAACATCGACTCAAAAGGCACGTTAACAACTGAATGCATAGAAAAAGAAGCTGAAAGTGATGTAAATACATCATGAATGTATGGTTTTGGGTTTTTTTGTTGGTTTTTTTGGCTATTTTTGTTTTTTATGAAAAGTTTCCAAAAATAAAGTAAAAACTAGATAGCAATAAATGTCCTATCTTTATAATACTTACTTAGAAAAGACATGTTAAGTGTTTTACATAATAAGTTTGTAAAGACAAATGAATTTTTCTTTCATAACTAATCTTCTCAAAGCTTCTAGTTTAGTTGACCTGAAACTCTATTTTCACAGCAATTCTCTTTAACCAGAACTATGATCAAATTGTGTTCAACTTGGTTATCCTGAAATCTCAATCTAGCGATTCCTTTTAACTAAAACAAAAATCTTTGTCTTTAGCTCGGTTAACTTGAAACCTCAATCTAGCAATCCCCCTTAACCAGAATCAAAATATGAAACAGCTCAACTAACCTGAAATCTCAATCTGGCAATTCCCTTTAATCAGAACCAAAATCTAAAAAATAGCTCAACTAATCTAGAATCTTAATTTGACGATTTTCTTTGACCAGAACTAAAATGTTGTCTGTGATTGGGTTAACCTAAAATCTCAATCTAGATACTCCTTTTAACTAGAACATTGGTCTTTGTCTTTAGCTCAGTCAAACATTCTTTCTTTCATATACTTATTGACCTAAACATCAGAAAATCCCTTGTGGCTCATAATCAAAGCCCACACATCTTAGCCTGGGGTTGTAGCCTGTGAAAAGCTCAATTTCTATGTGATGTTTTTCATTACTTTATTAGTGGCACTGTATGTGGGAACTAAATAAAAAGTTAGTTCATTCCCTTTCATTACTCACTAACAACTCTTTACATGGTTGATGAAACTCTAGGACAGGGAAGAATAACTTACCTACCCACCACAAGGACTTCAGCTTCTCCAAGTCTTCAACAACTATCTTATTAGGTGCAGATGCTCAATGATGTTGTCATGGCAATACAACTACATCTTCATTCTCTTTCTCTTACACAACAACAAGTTCTTATGCTTGCACCACTAAGTATGCAATGATGAATCTAGTCTTAAAAAGACATGGTTAGATAACATGCAAGCAAGTAACTCCCACACCCTTATGCTCAAAAGGAACTATACCAATTGTTCTCACATAAGATGCTCTAAGTAAGGATCCAATCACCATCGATCTCCACATAAGTCTTACTTACACATCCCAAAACATTCTATGCATGAGACAAGATCCACTTTATGAGCTTTTAAACATAACCCCCACCAAGTGGGAGAATCTTACATTTAGCATAGAATACTATACATGTGAATCTTCAAAGATTGTGTCTCTGTAAAAGCTAGTTTAAACAACTACTAAGGACTCATAAACCCCAAAAAGCACATACAAAATATGAGAAACATTCTCGAGCTTGTCACATGAGAAAGTGATGTTATGTGCAAAATTATTCAAATAATGTTTATGAGTCTCTACATGCATAGTACCATATCCTAAAATGTGGTTTTATTTTTTATTTTTTATTTTTTATTTTTATGATCTCGACTCTAAACTCATATCTCACTTTAGCATAAGCATTCCAACTAGAAAGTTCACCACTTAATTCTTTGTCATCACATAATATTATGAAGATGAGAGCACTAGGGCATATCTCCAAAGGTTTAACAAAAAAAAATTACTCTACGTGAAAAGATTATTAAACTCATCACCATAGAAGATCAGATTAATAGAGTCTATAATTATTTCCTATAGAAAAAGTTGTATTCTCTCCTTAATAAAAATTCCTTAAATTTAAACAAGCGATGAAAAATTGTATTATGATGGAAAAAACTAGTGTGACCAAATAAGGTTATCTATGTTTCCATTAAGTAAAGTCTTCTTAACACCACTAGTGTTCAACTAAAACATCTAAAAAGAGCCCCAAAGACACATTTATGATAAAAGCATTAAAAAGAGCACCAAGAACACATTCCTGGTCATATGACATTCCTTAAGCTCTTGACCACTCCTTTTATAATCACAATGACTGAGGTGCAAGCTATTATCAGAGAGAAAGAATTTATGCAATATCCTTCTCCTATGAAAAGTGAAGTGAATATAAGAAACCATAATAAGTTCTACTTTTTTCATCATGACCATTAACATGACACTAAGGAATGTCATGTCTTGAAAAAAAAAGATAGAAATATTGATAGC
>Ga0325405_1006249_pt1 | contig 12036 bp, 10 predicted proteins | sample PopdelMetagenome_21_FD_205663 | JGI IMG/M metagenome (GOLD analysis project Ga0325405, IMG submission 205663) | Populus deltoides microbial communities from Bellville, Georgia, United States - Xylem-Control-R2 | ecosystem: Host-associated > Plants > Phyllosphere > Stem > Wood/Secondary xylem...
AATCATGTTGCCCTTAACCCAAATTTTAATTCATTCTTCATTTATTTCATTTTACTTATTTTTCTATCATTATTATTATTATTTTTTTTCATCAATTTTTTTCAGTAAATAAAATAATAATAATAATTAAAATAGGTCAAAAATTGGGTTATGACAACGTGGTTCGGCAACTTACCTACTCCACGGAGCTATTAACTTGTATTAATCACTCAAAGAAACAATACAAACAAAGAAGGAGAAAACTCTTCTCAACTCAACTCCACTCACTCAAGCTCTCTTTGCTGTTCTCACTTCTCTTCTGTTTTCTCTATGTTTTTCACACTCTCACACGCAGCTCTTCACTGAGCTTATATGTATACAAGATGGGAGTGAAGGGGCATAAATTATGCCTTGATTTATGTCCATTGTTTGTGTCCTCCACCATGTGCCAAATGAGAAATTAGATATTTCCACTTGTATACGGTGAAATATTGTTTGTCTCCACTAACTAATAGAACGACCTCCTCGTAAGCCACGGTATTACCCTGCATATCTCAACAAAATTAATACAGTAAAGCTAATTGAATACTAACATAAATGATATGATTATGAATAATAATTGCACTCACTCACCTCGAACTCTACAGGTGCGATACCTCTCCCAAGCACATCATGAGTGGGGAGAGGATATTGTGGTGGCTTCTGCAAAACATAGGAGATGATATGAGAAAAAAATATAAACTCTTTCAAATTAATGTAAAAAAACATATTTACCATATACCATACCTCAGTTGCGCAAGCACCCCATAGAAAAACCCGCATACGAAACTGCGGAAGACCGTATGCCCCAGCATACCCAATCGAGCTTGGTATTTCATATCGTCCTATAAATCCATCGGCAAACTTCAAGAGATCAACAACATTCTCCATCAACACAAACTTTGGCCTGAGAAAATCCACTGTATCCATAAAAACAATGAGTTGTTTGTTTTTTGGATCATCTAAAGGACTTTTAGTATTTCTGAAACGATTGAAGCCACTGATTCCTTGACATGGAGGTCCACCACAAATTACATCAACACCACCCTAATGGCGTAACAAAAGAACGAGTAAAAATTAAATACAAAAAGGACAACCTGTGTCTCCGGATGATTCAACCTCAACCTTTGACAAGCGTTCATATTCAAGTCAACAGCCCATTTCTGCAATTACCAAAGAAAAATGGGAGATGTCAATTTCTGATTAAAGTCCAAAATAAGGAATTAAACCCACAAATGCGACTAAATATGTAAAGAAACAATTGTGCCTGTAGCAATCAAATTACACAAATATGAAAAAGAGAAAAGAGAAACTTACGGTGACCAGATTTAAACCAAGGCAAAGACCAGTAGACATTGCTCCACAGCCAGAATATAAGTCCAGTAAAGCAACCTCTGATTTACTACTGCCACTGGTTTCACAAACTTCGTCACATTCAGACTTCACCCCAGCAGCATCAATATCATTGGATATTGTTGAACTCTCGGGTCCAGTTGTATTGTTTTCTACAAGTCAAAAATAATAAGATACATTAAGATAACAACTTGCAGAGGACTTAGATTTAAATTAGTTTACCCTTGAAAGGGAAATATTCTAACCTGTTGGTAACTTGACAAAGGTAGAATATGGAAGCAAATAAAGCATGTCACAATAGAAATCACAACCGGAGGACCTTGCTCGTCTATTCTCCGGATCCACCTGAAATGCAACTCCAAACTTTACCCATTTTGTGAAAATAAAATCAAATAAAAAAAAAGAGACCAGAAGAGGAGTATCCATACATTGAGTGCCAATCTAACAATGTTCAGCTTCCATGTAAGACACTCCAAGGGATTGTCATTTCGAATCTCAGAAAAGAAAACACACTTTGGATCCGAAATGTACTTATCTTTAATGATCTGTTGCAAAACAGTATAGTTTTAACAATTAGCTTTATATCACACCAAAAGTGAACCCTCAAAAAAATAATACCATCAACCAACAATTATTCCTTCATTTAACATACCGTGTCAATGGATCGATAGTACCATTGAGTAGTAAAATATAGGGTCCTGTCTACAGAATCAAACATCTCACTTATCCTGCATATATAGTCTGGTTCTCCATCAGAAGCCTAAACACGAAAAAGAAAATCATTTAGGTGGAGTTAAAACTGTTTACATATATATATATATATATATCAAAACTCAAGAAACCAAGAGAAGATGAATACTCACTGGACATAAGCATCATAATAGAGATCATAGATGATCCTGTCAACCTCTGCCCGTGTGTAGTGACATCTAGCTTATACGATCTCTTCGGAATCATCCGAGCTACAACAATCTCAATAAAATGAGAAGATATATAAACTAGAACTCACCAATGCATAGAAGGAAAAGGGAAGTGATGAGAGAACGGTTAAGCTGTACAATTAAGCACATAGATTACTAGTTTGTACTTTTCGAACTTGATGCTTTGTTCTGCATCTGGGAGAACAAAAAGGGAAGGTAAACACAAAAGTTAGGGTAATTTCAACCATAACTTTTAAGAAACTAACATTCAGTTTTCAGTAAAAAAAACTAAAATACACACACACACACACATATTTAATAAATTGTTGTCAAAAAAGTTATCATTTAATAAAACCATCACATCACATTACTGCATTCATTTATAAGAAAGGCATAGAATCCCCTCCCGGAAAACCCAATTAATCAACATTAATTGTTTTTCCAAATTAATTACTCAATAAAGGACCAAAATATCTCCAATTTCTATAAACATTCAAAACTATTGAAGATACCCAGAATCAATAAATTAACTTTGTTCTTCTCATAAACCCAAATCCAATTTACACTAAACACACCCTTATATTAAGTCTTTTAAATCAAATCCTCTGTTCTCGAGCTACACGCTCTACTTAGTCAACGACTTAAACAACAATAGACTCAAAAACACCATCATCATGAAACTAAAATCAACATCAAGCCAAATTGTCCTTCTAAACTCCATTCCAAAACCAAATAGAATATTGCTAATTTCTCTTTTCATGCAAAATCCACTTAAAACATTATAAACAAGCAGAATTAATCAAAAAAACTACATAATTACACTAAAACACAGTCCTCGAGCCGATTTCTTTCATATGTTAATACACAAAAAGAAAAAAAAGAGCCCCTTTTATGAATAAAAAGAAAATTACACTTATTTCAACAAAAGTATAAAAAAGCATATGTTTTTCATAACATTGTCTCATTTTCACACACAAAAAATCAAAAACAATGAGAGCTACTGATAAAAAAAGGAGCAGAAAGTTACCTTAGTAGCATATCGATGAGACCACTTCTTTCTGGCTTCAGCACCAGGAATCTGAGCTCCGACAAACCTCGCCGGCGTTTCATCCTCCTTAACCTTCACAGGCGTCGATATCTTCTTCTCAGCTTTACCAGATCCACGCTTCTCCTTCGTGTCAAGTCTAGAATCGGCATTACCAGTCCCCATCCTATCTCCGACTTCATCCACCGAGTTCGTGTCATCCTCATCTCCTTCCAAAACAAACACCTCCTCTTCCTCTTCCTCTTCCTTCTCTACTTTTCTCAACCAAGTACGTTTCGGCGTCGCCGCCGTCTTCTTTTGCTTAATTGAAGAAGTAGACGCTGCCGCTTCTGGTTTTGTCGTCGTGCTGCGCTGTCGTTTTCGCGGCATGGTGATGGAGGAGAAGGAGAGGGGAGGGGGGCGCGGTTTGAAGTTTGAATGCAGATGAGGGGGGCGGCGCGGCGCGGGTCCCAAGAGTGAGGGAGGGATTTGAGGGACTTTGGTTGTTTTTGAACGTTGGTGGAATTATTGATATAAATATTTATCTTCCATAATGAAATAATAAATTTAAATTTATAAAGAAATTAAAACTATTAAGTTAAGTAATAAATTTGTCAACAAATTACATAAAATAATAATAAAACCACTTTTATACATATTATTTTTCCAAATATAAGTCTATTAACAATTGTATTATTCATCGCGAGAAATTTATAATACCAAGAAAATAATTATTTATATTTACTTTCAAGAGTGTAAAGGTCAACTTATTTTTTAAAATAATTTTTATTAAAACATATTATATTAATTTAATATTTTTAAATAATTTTTTATGTAAAAATGTCATAAATAAATAAAAATATTTTAAATAAAAAAAATATTTTTACAAGAATATTATACACTATCAAAAACATACTAAAATGAATATAAACGCATACTAAAAAAAATATTTTTTATTTTAATAAGTTAAGTAATGTTTTCTTTTATCATATTTATATTTCATTGAATATCATTAAATATTGTAAGCAAAACAATCGTAATTGGCAGTAAGATTTATGAATAAGATTAATTAAATACAAATATATAATCTCATAAACCTCATCGCTTGCCACCAAGCCTCATGAACGACAATAATTAAAAATAGATATGCCATCTCATAAAAGATTTCGTTTGCCATCTGAGATCCGAACCTATCCTTGGAGGCTCACACCAACTAACCGAACCGTGGCTCCACGGCTCAAAAGCTTACACGGTCGAGTCCATACCAAACAAGCGAACCACCCACCGACCCAAAACTTCCTTCCCATTCGTTTCCACCATTTCTTTTTCTCTCGCAGCCCCTCCCCCACCCCACCCCCCTCTCTTTCCGCTTTTCTCCCAATCAAACCCTAACCCTAAAAAAATCCCCAATTTCACAACTCTAATTTTTCTCATTTTTTTCATCAAATTGACCCTCAATTTCGCAATCTAAACCCCATAAAACCCTATCCAGTCCTTTTTTTAAAGCAAGCCATGTATTCTAGCTCGATTTCACTATAATGATAATCAAAATAGTGGTGCTAGGGTTTTTAAGGGACGGATTGCATGGGCTTAATCAGCAATGCCTGAGCTTAGAAGAAATCGCGCAAGGTTAGCGCGAAATCAACAACAACAGAAGCAAACAGACTCTCCAGTTGCGAGAAATTACGTGAAGACCCGTGCTGCTGTAGCTAGAGAAGCGAAGAAGAGACCGAGGACAAGATTGGAAGCGAAAAGGTTGAAAGAGAAGGAAGAAGAAGGTGATAATAGTAATAGGAATAGGAATAGTAATAGAAGAGTTGAGGAGGAGGAGGAGGAGGGGGAGGAGGGTAAAAGGGTAATTTTGATATCAGAGAGTGATAAGAAAGGAAAGAATTTGCTAGTTGATATTGAAGAAGAAGAGAAAGTTGAAAAATTGAAAGGTCCAATGGCTGATGATAGTGGAGGTTTAAGTGCTAATAAAGCTGGTGGCCAAGAAGAAGAGGGGAACAATGCTCCTTTCCCTGATAAGGTATGCTTGTTTTGTTTTTGTTTTTGTTTTTTTAATCATTTTCTGGCAAATTTGATGCTTTGTCATCTGGGTTTACTTTATTTTGTTGTGATTTTGCTAATATATGGAGTTTGGGTCAAATTTTGGTCTTTTCGATTTAAAATGGTATGTTTTGTGTGAAAATGTGGTTTTTGTGGCGGGCTTCTGTTGTTGCTGTTGTATGTTGTTGAAGTAATGGTGATGTAGTGGTATGTCAGCTGAATTAATGGTTTTTTTTTTTTGCGGGGTTTTTGATTTTGTGTTGGTTGGATGCTATCTCAATTTGGTTGGTGGTTTTTGCTGAAATATGGTTTCAAATGTTGGTTTTGATTAATTGCTGTTGGTGATTTATGCTTTTTGCTACAAAAGGATGGTTTCATGGGGGTTTAATATGCATTTTATTTAGTGTTTCTGAAATCTTGAGTGAAGTATGATTTTCAATCTTACACTGTTTTTGGAAATGTTTTGAGTTTTTTTTTTTTTTTTTGTTGATTGTGGACAGTTGCTGATTGTTCAGTACATGCATTTATTAGTTCAAGATTTTAAGTATAGAAGCATGTGCTGAAATTTGATGATTTGTTTTCATGGCTTTGTTTTGTTGTTGCATGTATGGCATTATAAATCATGAAAAAAACACTTTGTTTACTTTGAAGTTGACTTTAATTGATTCTCCAACATGTTCAACTTCTAATATTGCCTTATTTTTGTGGTAATTATAGAGTGTTTATTATTTTCTTATCCAAGGTTCAAGTGGGAGGGTCACCTTTATATAGGATAGAAAGGAAGTTGGGGAAAGGTGGTTTTGGTCAGGTGTTTGTTGGTCGTCGTGCTAATGGTGGAAATGAACGTGCAACAGGTTCTGGTGCCTTGGAGGTAAAATTAATCTAGCTATTATTTCATGTTATTTCATACAAAAACTTAATCTTGCTTTAATTTTCTTTTTCGTTGTGTGTTTCTTCTAGGTGGCCCTGAAATTTGAGCACAGAAACAGCAAAGGCTGTAATTATGGCCCTCCGTATGAATGGCAAGTTTACAAGTGCGTAAATTTTCCCTCTAAATTAGGTTGTTGTCGTGGTGTTTTCAAATTTATCATAAATATTTAAGTTTTTCTGCAATGTGTTTTTGTTTGACAGCACACTTGGTGGTAGTCATGGTGTGCCAAGAGTACACTATAAAGGAAGGCAAGGAGACTATTATGTAATGGTATGATCTGCAAGCTCACTCTTTCTAATCTGTTCATTATATTTCCTGGTTTAACTTCAGCTTATGGATTTTTCAGGTTATGGACATGTTGGGCCCTAGCCTCTGGGATGTATGGAATTCTTCTGGGCAGACGTGAGTTTTTTGCTCTCTCTCTCTCTCTCTCTCTCTCTCTCTCTCTCTCTCTCAGTATTTTTGGTGTGTATGGACAGTGTTGATTTAGATGTTCTTTTCCTTGGAATTGGTTTGGGTGGTAAATCTCTTGAAGTTATTTTTATGCTCACCACAAATCATGTTATGCCAACTGATATTGTTTGTATTTTTTCTCCCTGTATGCATTATTTTATCCAATTGGTTTGTTCTTTATGCTTTTATTCCTTGCCAAAATACTGAGGAAGAGTAGGGTGGTTCTTTTATTGCTAAGCTGACATTTTTTTCCCGCGAGACACATAATGTCTCGATTTGCTTTCTTTGTTCTACGTGTTGATTGGTTGTCATTCCTTTTTGATGTAGGATGTCCTCAGAAATGGTAGCTTGTATTGCAGCTGAGTCTCTCTCAATTTTGGAGAAGATGCACTCAAGAGGGTATGCTATTTAGTTCTGTATCAAATTGTTTTCTTGGTAAAACTTATGATGTCATAAGGATATTCATTTGGTAGCTTTATCAATTCTTCATTCCACTTTTCTCTGCGAAAAACTTATGAATTATGCAACCTTGTTTGATTTTAGCTATGTGCATGGAGATGTAAAGCCTGAAAACTTTTTACTTGGTCAGCCATCTACACCTCAAGAGAAGAAGTTATTTCTTGTTGACCTTGGATTAGGTGAGTCAAAGTCATTAATCATTGAAGTACTCTTATTGCTATTTTTTTTAAAAAAAAATCCTTATGTCTTATCGCTGTCCAAAATTGCAGCAACAAAGTGGAAAGACAGCAGTACTGGACAACATGTTGAATATGATCAGCGCCCCGATATGTTTAGGTGGGACTTAATCATATTTCTTCTTGAGTCTTGTGGACAAAATATGACCCTGACCATTATTCATGATACTTTTCTGCTTGATTCTTTAGGGGAACTGTTCGATATGCTAGTGTTCATGCTCATTTGGGAAGAACTGCCAGTAGGAGAGATGATCTTGAATCTCTTGCTTATACACTCATCTTCCTTCACAAAGGCAGATTGCCATGGCAGGGCTACCAGGTACTACAAGGATACACACACAAGCGCATGTACCATGAACATGAGTATTTAAATACGTGCAAAACAAACATGATTGCAAAGGGTAGTTTGCCATCCTCATGCCTTTCTTTGTTAGAATGATATGTTAACTCAATTACTTTTTCTTGTTGAACAAACCTTAGGGTGACAATAAGTCCTTCTTGGTTTGCAAAAAGAAGATGGCAACATCTCCAGAGATGCTGTGCTGCTTCTGTCCTCCTCCTTTCAGACAGTTTTTTGAAATCGTGGTGAATATGAAATTTGACGAGGAGCCCAACTATTCAAAGTTAATATCTTTGTTTGAGAGCTTGATAGGACCGAATCCAGCTATAAGACCAATAAACACAGAGGGTGCTCAAAAGGTAGGGGTAGAGCTCAAATCCACGAGGAAGTAATACTTTTATCTTTTCTCTTACTGTGGGAATAATTATATATCCATTTGCAGATCATTTGTCAAGTTGGTCAAAAACGTGGTAGGCTGAATATCGAGGAGGAAGAAGATGATGGGCAACCTAAGAAGAAAGTCCGTCTTGGAGTTCCTGCTACGCAATGGATTTCTATTTACAATGCTAAGCCACCAATGAAACAGAGGTACGATGTTTTGATTCATTATTTCTTTCTTTTCCCTCTAAAAATTTGCAATGTTTTTTTTATGCTAATTTACCCTTCATTAATTTGAGGCAATGAGAAATCATGCAACTCTGGGTATTTAAATAAAGAGTTTTGGTTTTGTAACAGTGAAGTGGCTTCCTAAAAGGACTGCTACAAGCCTAACCAAGCAAAGATTTGAAGAAAATGATCGATATTTCATTTGTCTGTTTGAACAATCCTTTCATAACTCCATTGAGTCTCACAATTTGTATGGTCCTCTATACAGCCACCTGGTCTCAGATTAGGTGCTCTCTTGTTTGGCCATTGGTGCAAGGGTGATGCACTCCTGTGGCTTCTCCCCCCTCTCCCTCTCTCCCCTGTATTCTTAAAACACTTTACACTGAGAATACTGGGCTCCATCCTTTATTCACTGCACAGATCTTCTGAGGAGATACCCTTTTTGTCTTTTGAATGTGGTTTCCTGACCTTGACATGACCTGATGACATGTCTGTTCTTTACATAGGTACCATTATAATGTTGCTGATGGAAGGCTGGGTCAACATGTGGAGAGAGGAATTGCTGATGGTCTGCTTATAAGCTGTGTTGCATCTTCTTCCAATCTTTGGGCATTAATAATGGATGCTGGAACTAATTTTACAAACCAAGTTTATGAACTATCACCTTTTTTCTTACACAAGGTAAACTACATAAACTTAAACAGTACATGGAAATATGTTATATATGCATGTGTTACTATGCTCAGGTTTTCTTTTCCTAATCATGTAAGTAATTGATTATAGAAACAATAATCAAAATTGTTCCCAAATAATAGGAATGGATAATGGAACAATGGGAGAAGAACTATTACATCAGTTCCATCGCTGGTTCTAACAATGGAAGCTCTCTTGTGGTGATGTCCAAAGGTTGGTTTGCTTTATATCATAAGTTCTGTGTATTACTGCATAACCTTTGTTAGTTTTTGGGCCCCAATTTAACAGTTTGCTATGACTTAGCTATGGTTGTTGCCTTTGAAACTGAGCCTTGCTATGGTCAGGGTGTTGCTGGGGTGCAACTTTAGCAAAATTTCCTTTTGGCAACTAAAACAAAGTGATGTTTTAATTTATGCAGGTACTCAATACACTCAACAGTCATACAAAGTAAGCGATTCTTTTCCCTTTAAGTGGATAAACAAGAAGTGGAGAGAAGGGTTTTATGTGACTTCAATGGCTACTGCTGGAACCCGCTGGGGTGTTGTCATGTCACGCAATGCAGGCTTCAGTGATCAGGTAAGATTTTTCTTGTCATCTTGACAATTAAAATCTACTCCTAGGATATGTCCTTTGCAAATATATAAAAAGCAGCAGCCACTGCTATTCGCACAAATTTGAATGTTTGTGTGCCCATGAGTTTTTGGAGTTCAACAAAACTTTCCATGGTTTGAATGAGATCTATTCGCCTTGGACATTTTAGTTTTTGGTTTTCCTTATATATTTTTGGAAATTGTTGCTATTCAAATGAAAGCTTGATTTAAAAATAAATATACAATCTGTTTAAACTTGAACTGTGGATTCTAAGTTAAATACCTCATAGCCTGAAAGCTCATTTTGCCATGCCCTCTGGATTTCACTTTCTATTTGTGATATTGCGGATTTAGTTGGAAATTAACATTGATTAAGAAGTTGTGTTTCTTCGATAGATGCTATTTAGATGGTTATGGATGCCAATAGACATTGATTTAGAACCAAGGTAAAAAAATAGATTGACCTTGGTCGCTTGTTGACCATTTCTTTAAACCAAGTATTTTGACACAAAATTGTGGTTCTCTGCAGATTGTTCTGGTTTAAACCTTATTTTAGTATGTGTCAGCATATTATAAAAAGTTTATATGTTTTCTTGGGCCACAGTTGAATGGTTCTTGTGTGTAACTTTGCTTCTGACTCGAGTGGGTTCTGTGTCTCACTTGTCACTGGCTTCAATAGGTTGTGGAGCTTGATTTTCTGTATCCAAGTGAGGGCATTCACAGAAGGTGGGATACTGGCTTTAGAATTACATCAACTGCTGCAACCTTTGATCAAGCTGCTCTCATCTTGAGTGTCCCTAAGCGCAAACCTGGAGATGAAACCCAGGAAACTTTACGCACATCTCTATTTCCAAGCACCCATGTTAAGGTAATACATTCTGTTTGATTTTGGAGCTGTTGACCATGTTCTCCAATCCTCTGAATATGGGTGTGTACTTTGTATCTATCATGAAAAACATACTTGGAATCCTCCCCTGTTGCAGAAGCAGACTGCAGCTTCCTTCCTTGTTGCTAGAATCATTATGCAGTAACAAACAAGTCTAAACTGATTTCCTCATCACTACTGCTGTAAAATTGTGATGTTCCTCCACTGCATGATCATTGTGCCTCGGCTATTATAAAAAAAATTGCATCTTGATTCTTCTTGTTTTTGTGGCATGCAATTTTGTATAGTGACAAATTCTAGAAATCAAAGTTTGCATAACAATTTCTTGCTTTTGTGTGCATCTCTCATGTTTTGATATCTGACTGGTGTTTGTTTTGGTCACTGAGCAGTATGAAATTTATATACACTGTTTTGCATAACAAATTTGTATCGTTGATTTTTGTTATGGTAAATGAATTACGAGACAATATCTCACCCGAGTTTTTCTTTTAATGTACAGGAAAAGTGGGCGAAGAACCTCTATCTTGCGTGTTTGTGCTATGGGAGGACTGTTTCTTAAAATATCAAATTGCAGGGAGCAAGAAAACAAACAAAAAGGATCTTGTTGATTCTCGCCCTCCCGGCCTCATATCTAGTTTCTCATGTTAATTGTACAAATTGGAGTAAGAGAGCTTTAGCTGCAGCAACAGAGAATTGCAGTTTTGTGTATGATTAATATTGATGATGTTGATGCTGTAAATTTAGCTCTTATGCATAAGGTTTTATTTGCACTTCTTTAGTGCCTTTGATTTATAACTTAGGTAAGGGGTGAGTATTTTCGGTTTGGTTTGGTTTGGTTTTTGATTAAAAAAACTAACCAAATTGAAATTTATGTTTATGAAAAATTATAAACTGAACTGACTGGATCAACCAGTTTAAACTAAACTAACCAATTTGGTTTGGTTTAGTTTTTTTAATTAAAACTTTCAATTAAAACTTAATAACAAAGTTTAAGGACTTTGTTGAAATCTTTGAAAAATAAAGACTGACTGAATTTTGACTAGCTTCTTCAACCCAATCCTGCTACCAGCCTTGTCAGTGTCACTGCCGACCATCACCGTTTTTTAGCTACAATATGGTGCCTGTCTGGAAAATGAAGATGCTTGAGCTTTAAACAATAAAATCAAGCATTACTACACTGCCAGGATTTAGCATGACACGGATAAACTAGAGATTGGTTTAGAAGATCCATGTTAACCCCAGCATCCATCCATCAATTTTTACAGCAAACATGAAGAGGCTGAAGGGCTGCACTTTTTCACAACATCAACAACGAGTCCAGAGATTCTACTTGGGCTTCATCCATGGTAAAATTACATTATCAGAAAATCCTTCATCTTCTCGAACAAATATTGAGAGAAAGCTTGGAGGAGGAGGGCGGCTAGGTTTGATTTGGTCTCTAGGGTTAGAAGAAAAGTTTACTGTTTTTTTTTTTTTTT
>Ga0325405_1006250_pt1 | contig 12035 bp, 8 predicted proteins | sample PopdelMetagenome_21_FD_205663 | JGI IMG/M metagenome (GOLD analysis project Ga0325405, IMG submission 205663) | Populus deltoides microbial communities from Bellville, Georgia, United States - Xylem-Control-R2 | ecosystem: Host-associated > Plants > Phyllosphere > Stem > Wood/Secondary xylem...
CATATTCAATTTTTTTTCTAAAAAATAAATATAAAGCACACGAAGAAGCGCATTTAAGTAAATTCACTAAATTATACAGCTAACAATTATGACATAAAAAATAATTTTGGATAGCTCATAAAAGTGGGGGCTTCTGAAGTTTATAAATAAAAAAAATAATTGTGATACCATAATTCCAAGTGTCATGTAGGACCCCGAATGATGATGCGCTGTCACTTCACCCTCTTATTTATTCTCCTACTCGCGAAGTAAAAGCACTGCTCTATTTTCCCATTCCCCACGTCTCATTCCATCCCACATTTTCCAATAAGTAGACGTGGGCATTTATGATTACTCCTCCCCCCAGAAAAAAGAAAAAGAAAAAGAAAAAAAGAAATTGTTGTTTTGTGATGTGCTTAATTATTATCGTAAAATAAAAAATACAAATAAAAATATATTTAGTAAAAAAATAAAAACAATAAAATAAAATAAATAATTTAATTATTAAAACAGAAAATTAGAAAGTTATTTTTCTTTCAAAATTCAATTTTTTTTAAAAATAAATCTCAACACCAACAGTAACAGACGTGCACTCAATAATTAGGATTAAGCCAAGATGAAATGACAAATCCCCCAGCAAAGAGATACCATCTGAACCATTGGTTGTTACTAAAATGCCCCTGCCATCCAGCAAATACCAACAACTGCTCAATAACTCATTCCTCTTGACACATGCCCCTCGTTCGCTCTCTCTCTCTCTCTCTCTCTATCTATAAATTACATGCCATGCTAATGGAGCTCTTCAACACATTTGGTAGTCGTTTGGCTTTGGCAAAAGATGGGTGTCAACTCTAACAGAGTAGAAGATTTCTCTAGCCAGGAAACCACTCTCAGAATCACCACTGAGTCAATAGTGCCAGGCATGGAAATACACAGTGTTTGCTTACCACCCAAAAAGACCACACTCCAAAAACTCAAGCAAAGGCTTGGAGAGATCTTTTTCCCTGATGATCCTCTCTACAGATTCAAGAACCAAACATGGTGCAAGAAACTGCTTCTGGGTCTTCAATTTTTGTTCCCCATATTTCAATGGGGACCTGAGTACAGTTTAAGACTCTTGAGGTCTGATATCATCTCTGGTCTAACCATTGCTAGCCTTGCAATCCCACAGGTTAGGACAAGCATACACTGCACATGCATCACAATATTCACCATCTTTGTGCAAGCACATACTAAATGGTCTCATTTCCTAAGAAATAAACATAACAATTTATTCATGATCATGTTAGTTCTTGTTACCAAAGAAAAATGAACTGTGCAATATACATATACGGAAATATATACACATGCATATATGTGTATATATGGACATATGTATCAACGCATGTGTTGTGTTGATAGTGTCTGTCATTGTCTGATTTTTTGGCCTTAATGGACAAAGCACTCTGAGTTGGGGCTTACCGCATATATTCCATTCCCTTTTGGATCATTAGAGGGGTCATTTCTTTTCTCAAACAATTCAATGGGAAAGTGGCATTGTAAATTGGGTTTATCAATTATTTACTTTTTTAATGGAAAAGAAATTGTTTTTATTCATAGAGTCAAGGCTTTGTTTTGTCCTACTTAGAACATGATTTTCTGTTTCAACATTTCATGCAAATGATATTCAATAATATTTTAGCGCTGATTTTATATGGTAATGTTTCAGCTTTTCTTGTAATCTGACAATTTATCTTTTCTACTGCAGGGAATCAGCTATGCAAAACTTGCAAATTTGCCACCCATAGTGGGTCTATGTTAGTATCAACACCATGTGATTTCTGTATTCAGATTGGAATTCATTTATGAACAGATACAAGAGTGATTTAACCTTTTTCCATGGTGAAATTTAATTAATAATAATATTTTGGTTTGGTGCAGATTCAAGCTTTGTGCCCCCTTTGATATACTCTATCCTTGGGAGTTCTAGACACCTTGGTGTTGGTCCAGTCTCCATAGCATCATTAGTCATGGGATCCATGCTAAGCGAAACAGTTTCTCCTCATGATGAGCCAATTCTTTATCTGAAATTGGCTTTTACTGCAACCTTCTTCGCTGGTTTATTTCAGGCTTCTCTAGGATTTCTAAGGTATAGATAAATTTGTTGACTTCGAAATGCGAAGTTCCCTTGATTGTGAAATTGATAGCAATGGTTCTGTTTGTGATCTTCTGACAACGGCACAAGTCAATTTTAGTCTCTTCATGCTGACCACAAACTTTCAAGAAACAAAATTCAATAATTCTAGAAAAAAAAAAGTTGCTTTCAATGGGAAAAATAGCTACTTTGAACACCAAGTCACTGCTTTTACAAAATTGGTGGTAAATTGTCAATAGAGTTTAGATGGTAGAAAATATTTTTCTTTCCCTCTTCCTGAATATTAACTGTTTTGCTTTGATGGTTACAGGTTAGGCTTTGTTATTGACTTTCTCTCAAAGGCAACTCTTGTCGGATTTATGGCTGGTGCAGCTGTGATAGTATCACTGCAACAGTTAAAGGGATTGCTTGGAATTGTTCACTTCACCACCAAGATGCAATTTATTCCTGTAATTTCCTCTGTTTTCAACCACAGAGATGAGGTAAATGGTTCTACTAAGTGCAATGCACCCTTTTGTTTTTATACATGAAAAATAATGAAATTGTAAGCAGAATCTTCAGTGATCTACTAACTTTCACCCAAATTTTTTTCTGAAAGGAAAAAAGATGGTTATCCAGAATCTCGGTCAAATTGTTATAAGCGAACAACATCTAGATAGACAAACTTTTAATAATTGAACAGTCAATGTATTGATTGGGAGAAGATGCCAAATCTTCTTCTTTTTTTCATAATATTTTTGCTTATTTTGTTAGTCCAAACTTTTTTATTTTAAGGATTTTTTTCATTCTTATTAAACGAGCTTCATTCTACTTGTCACACACTATAAAAGTATTCATCAGTCCAAGGATTTCATAAGGTGACATAGTTGCAATCGATGTGCAGTGGTCCTGGCAAACAATTGTTGTGGGCGTCAGCTTCCTGGTGTTTCTATTGACATCAAGGCATATTGTACGTATTTCTATTTTGCCTATTAAGGTAGTTCACTGATTTCTTACACTGTGATGTATAGTTCTTAAAAGTTAGATATTCAATGGATTGACACAGAGCATGAAGAGACCGAAGCTATTTTGGGTGTCAGCAGCAGCACCATTAACGTCAGTGATTCTCTCAACAATTTTGGTGCTCTGCTTCAAATTGAAGACTCACAAAATCTCAATTGTAAGAATTGACATGTTAAGCCTGCTACTTTCAATGTAAACCACAAACAGTCAGTCCTATATAAGGCCTTCAGGGTAGCTTCTCTTATTTTTTTTTTTCCTCTACAGATTGGCTACTTGCCAAAGGGTTTGAATCCACCTTCAGCTAACATGCTGTCTTTTAGTGGCCCCGATCTGGCACTTGCTATCAAAACCGGCATTGTAACTGGAATTCTATCTCTCACTGTAAGTTGGTTAAAACTATGGGGTTCTTGCCATATTTAAAGATAACATTTTTTTTCCGGGAAGGAAACATAAAAAAAGAAAAGAAACTTAACAGTAACATTTCCCTGCCTACCATTTGTGACCATTGCAATACCATACTTCTGAAAATTCATGGTAATGATTTCGATTGCTAAATATTATACTCCCTTTATTATTTTGTTTTCTAGGAAGGAATAGCTGTGGGAAGGACATTTGCAGCTTTGAAAAATTACCAGGTGGATGGTAACAAAGAAATGATGGCTATTGGTCTCATGAACATGGCGGGCTCTTGTTCTTCATGCTATGTAACTACAGGTGATGATCCTCATATAGTTTATCTTTTCTTGGGGGCACTGTGATAGTGAAATTTTCTGAACTAGTCTTTTCTGTTACTTTTGCAGGATCATTTTCTCGATCCGCAGTAAACTACAATGCTGGAGCACAGACAGCAGTTTCAAACATCATAATGGCTACAGCTGTGCTAGTGACTCTGTTGTTTCTCATGCCACTGTTTTATTACACTCCCAATGTTATCTTGGGAGCCATCATCGTAACAGCTGTGATTGGTCTAATAGATTACCAGGCTGCGTATCGTCTGTGGAAAGTAGACAAACTTGACTTCTTGGCTTGTATGTGCTCCTTCTTTGGCGTTCTTTTCATTTCAGTGCCTTCGGGTCTTGGAATAGCAGTAAGCTACCAACTTTCTTGCGATCTCTTCCTCACAGTTGTTTTGTTTGGCTTGTGGTATACATGTCAATAAAATACTAAAAGAAAGGCAATATGTAATGATTAAACTCTGGCCATAGACATGGCAGCAGAAGGAACAAACTTTCAAGAAAACTTAGATATGTCTAGTTTCTTTCCAAATTCATCTTAATCATAACCAAATCCACTAAATTTCAATACATATTGTTCTTACAGGTTCCTTTTCCTATCTTTCAGTTTTAATGAATGTTTATATTCGTTTCAATTTCTGACTCCTTTGCTGGAATTCAGGTTGGAGTTTCAGTCTTCAAGATTCTCCTGCATGTCACCCGGCCAAACACCTTAATTATGGGGAACATAAGAGGAACAAATGTATATCAATGCCTCGGCAGATACAAGGAAACTTCAAGGGTTCCTTCATTTCTCATACTTGCTATTGAGTCACCCATCTACTTTGCAAATTCCACTTACCTCCAAGAAAGGTTGGTACATTCACCCACTTTTATATTTTACACGTTCCTGAAATCCCAAGTGCTCTTTGGTACTAGAGATCAATAGTATTGTTGAGTTAGGCTTTTCTGATCGAAGGAGTTTCCTGTTGCAGGATATTAAGGTGGATTCGTGAGGAAGAAGATTGGATAAAAGCAAATAATGAGGGCACATTAAAATGCGTAATCTTGGACATGACTGGTATATTACCCTTTTGTCTCAAGACTCTTTGGTCATTCCCTTGAATCAATCTTAGTTTTGGAACACTATTAGTATGAAATTGGTGAGGTCATTCATGTCCCTGAGAATAGTTTTGACGTTCAATACAGTTTTAACATGCGGGAAAGGCTGAAGCAACAATAAGATCATTAGAAATGTAGATGCGGCAGGCTCAAGCACAAGATATAGAGTTGTAACACCCCTAATGCCATCACTTACAAATCTTTTCATTCTTTTTTCAGCGGTGACGGCCATAGACACAAGCGGCATTGACTTGGTATGTGAACTCAGGAAGATGCTGGAGAAAAGATCCTTTCAGGTAAGATTGTCTCTAATTCAGTTTCATATCACTGTAACGTGATTAAACTTCTCAGTTTGTAACGTGATTAAACTTTTTCTCATGTAGCTTGTGTTGGCAAATCCCGTCGGAAGCGTGATGGAAAAGTTACATCAGTCTAAAACACTTGACTCATTTGGATTGAATGGTATATACCTTACAGTCGGAGAAGCCGTGGCTGATATTTCAGCGTTGTGGAAATCTCAGCCGTGATTTTCTAGAGGACAACAATGAGACGAGGGAAAGAAATGGAGATATGACTAACATTCAGGCTTCTATATTTAAGGAAAAGCCCTACCAAGGAAAGGACTTCTTCTGTTACCTTTTGCCTCTTCCCTTTTGAAGGGGGTGTATGGCCATGGAAATTTTGCTTCATTTCAATTAAAATAGACGTGACCGTTAGAAAGAGAACTTGTTTTTCATTAAAATTTGAATAAATCTCCTGTCTGTTTCCCTTTTCCTTTTCCCTTTTGAAGGGAGTGTATGGCAGCCATTAAAATTGAAGAGTTGGCCTATGCTTGTGCTGAACTGTTGAATTTCAGTTCAATTAAAGAACTAACTATAGTGATAATACCACAGGAGATGCCCAGGACATGGACCACAATAATACGCTTGCAGCCAATTCAAGGCAAAGACTGCAGCACTATTCCTTCTTTTTCCCATGGCCTGTCTTATCTTTCATGATCCACCATAAAGTAGCAGGCAGAAGCTACCCCATTTCTTGATCCCGACTCTCTCAGTCTGTCGTAGCATCTGTAGAATCTTGAACAGTGAATTCAATGCATTTGTAGAATCTTAAATTCAAAGATTCTATGCAGTGATAAAAACAAATTAAGATCAGGAGAGGACGCTGGCTTCAGATCTGGAATCACTTGGACTCCTCTCACCAACCATGTTGATTAAGATGCTTTCACATGATGCTAGAATGGCATTTTGTCATTCAACTTAACAGCTAGTAGTTATCTTAGCTTAAAAGGAATTGCATCCAGCCACCGTCCACTGAAAGGAACAATCAAACAGACAGACAAACAAGTAAACGAAGCATGCAGTTTTTTACTTGATATGAATAATATATGTTTGGTAACAACTACTATAAGAAAAATATTGAAGTTATTTTCTATTAATACCCTGTACATCTAGATCAACTTTGACACTCAAAATCAAATATTAAATCAGAGTAAATTTTTTAAAGTGTTTTCTAACTTAATTATAAATATTAATTCTCAAAAAAAAAAAAAACTTAAATATAAAGATGGAATTCACTCTTGAAAAAAATTTGATAAAAGCTCATAAGTTTACTTAAAAAAAGACTTGTGATTTTTTTTTATTATTATTAGTTTGAATGAGAAGTAAAAAAAAGAAAACAAGTAGAATAAATATAAATATAATTAAAAAAAATGATCCACATGCTTTTTAGACAATAAATACACCCCGGTTGCTAAAAACCAGCTTTTGTCATATCATTAAAATCATTGTGGCATCCTCTTCCTTCTAGGATAGCGTGTTGCAATGTTAGAGTAACAATGTGATAAAATAGTTTTTTCCTCTACATTTCTCTTTATTCCTCTAAAAAATCACACTAGTTATTCAAAATTTTAAAATTGTCATTTTATTTATTGAGATGTCAATTTTAATCCTTCTTCTCTTGATTTATAATTGTTGTTCTTAATTTTTTTATAAAATTTCAACTTGTTTTAAATTTCATTATTTAATCTCAATTTGTGATGTTATTTTTTCAATTTGATCTTTTTTTTTTATTGTGTTTTGGTTCTTTTGTTAAATTGATTTTTCTTTTTAATTTCACCCTTCAATCAAAAGTAAAATTTATTTTTATTTTTTTATTTTAATTTTGATTCTTACTTTTTTAATTGTTATTTTTTTTGGATCTTTTTGTATAATCGAGATTTTTTTTTTCAATTTCATCATTTGATTAGTTGAGAATTGGGTTTCATAGTTTTTTTTTATATAGGGTGCTGTCAGTCTAATAACCCTTGTCACGTGTTTGAAAAGTTAACATGGATTGATATTGTTTTTGCTTTTTTTTTTTTTTTTTAGCTTTCATCATTCAATATTGCTTTTTTTTTTATATATATAAAAAATAGATTTTGTGATTTTTTTCTCTATCAAGTTATTCTGAACTCATGATTCAAGCAATGAACTCATGATTCAAGTAATGACCTTGGCGTGTTAACTTGAATTGACTTAACTCTTATTGCTCCACTTGTAGGTTTGTCATGTTAACTCGAGCCGAGTTTTTTTTATCATTTTTTATTTAATTTTATTTTTTTATATTTAATAGGCTGGAAACTGAGATACATCATTTGTTATCTTTTAGAAAAATATTTTTTTTCAAGTTATCATAAGTACTTTTTTTTAATCCATAAATTTTCATATCTTTTTTTTATCATCTAATTAAAATAAAAATCCTTATTTGACCTAATCGGGGTCTATGACCCGAGTCAATGATTTTTTTTCTTGTTTTAGAATGTGTTGACAGCACCTAAATATTTTATACACACACTAGAAGTGGGCTTCTTGGGTGTAACAACTAGAAAGTTACCAAAATATCTTCTCTAAAACATAGAGTCAGGTTCACCCAAGAAGACCACTTCTAAACCTGGCTCTCTATGTTTTAGAGAAGATATTTTGATAATTTTCTAGTTATTACACCCAAGAAGCCCACTTCTAGTGTGTGTGTAGAGAAAGAGAAGCCCACTTCAAGCATGTGCGTGTGCGCGGCGTGCATGTATATATATAATGAGAGATGATGATGATTGTTATTTCACAGTATCATAATGATTGTTATTTCATGGAGAATGATCATATGATTGAACTTGCTTGGTATCCTTTACTTAAAGCTCAAGAGATAATAGTACACAAGGGTGGTGTTGGAAATCAACCAAAGAAAGGAGGTCTTCACCGTTCAGTCCTTTCCTTCCATGATTTCCAATTTGGAACAAACACTTGAAAATGGATATAAAAAAGAGCAGAGTAAATTATATTCACAGATGCTAGGGCTTAATTGAAGGGAAAAAAACAAGGAACTACTTTAGATATAGATAGCAACTTTTCCACCAAGCAATGCTTAAAAACAACTGTATATCAGCGAAAGCCTACTCAATTTACCTTCGAACTTCCTTGTTTCTTAACGTGTACTCATATCAGTCAGTCGGAGGTCAGTATCAACAAGTAGTATTCTGGAAATTACCTTTCAGCTGTAATGTTAATTGCTACCACAGGAATCGATAATATATTGCAACTCATGAACAAAAGAGAGCTAGATTTCGCTGGTACTCCAAGAATTAATCCACTTCGCTAAATGCTATTTTGCACACAAACTCCTGACTAGCGTAAAGCATCAAAGACTTCGTAAAGCACTTCCAGAGAGAGAGGGGGAGAGAGCTGTGCTTTTAGCTAAACAAAACACATTTTAGCAGTGGGCAGAACCAAGAGAATTTGAATGTTGCACTGAGGGATAAAATGACATCATCATGTGCTTCAAGATTGTACTTCTCATGCAACAAAAGACTGATTTGGGGGGACTTGTCAACTACATGATAATAACACCGGTTACTATGGCTTTATGTAGAGCTTAATTTACCAAAAAAAATCCACAATCTTATAATGCTCTTTGAGTGTTTTTATGACTTTGGTTGTCCGAGAAAAAGAAACAAAAGGTTGGAGACAGGACGAGTAAGAAGCTACTTGTTTGGAACTGCACCCTCTTTCTGCTATGTTAAATCAATCTTCTATTAATGAGTTTCAAGCTTGCTCGCTTGACAAAATCATTATCAGTGTTGATAAAAAGTTGTGGCCATGTGCATCAAATGCACTTCGACCTGAAGGGAAACAGTGCATGCCATGACAGCAACAGCAAGTGTGCAGATACGGACAGGAAATGAAACAACGAATTAGAAGGTCAGCCATGCAACCTAGGAAACCAAGGCTGATGTTGCCAGATGCTCACCTAGGAGTCAAAGTCAGCAAGTCCAGCTCAAGCATTTTGCATTGTGTAGCCAAGACAAACCTTTTTCGTAAATAGCTTACTTGAAAAGAGGATCTGTTGCATAGAATCATACCTCCAGGCGCTTAAACACTTGGGTAACAGGAACCTAAGTCTGGTTGATGAACAATGACCATGTGATCATAGAAAAGAATTGGAGGGAAAAACTGTCGTAAGGATAAGAGTAATTCCAGAAAAATAATATTGGTTTAGTGGGCCAGTAAAGATTCTCAAGACACTGTAACAATTTTTTTAGTTCATGAACATGCATGGAAACCCATCCATTTGTCATATTAAAATAAGACACTATTATACAAAATATTTGAAGAAAACAATCATCAACTCTTCCAAAAACCACCTAAAATTGTACATTGAGAGTTTCCTGATACAATACTTACCTACTCTCCTCATCCATCTTCACATCATTTGAGAGCCATCTTCAAATTTCTTTAGTCATTCTCCTTCATCACCACCTGCACAGAATCTAACTGAATCTATAGATTAAAAATATCCCTTACTATCACCATCAAAGTTTAGATTGATATCCTGCAAACTTCACACAGGTTACAGAAGCTCCTTGAAAGCTTCAAATAAGCACCATTGTTGTCCCAGAAAAAAAAATTGCTCTTGCTGTTCCCTTCTCTAGTTGGTCAAACATCTGCAGGGAAATAGTGTGATATTATTGTTGCTGATATAACAATAGTTTGCGAATGAAAAAAGATATTAAAGAAAGACGCTGCATAAGATGTGCATAACAGCTCTTAGACTGGATAGCAATGCAGACTGTGGAAAAGAAGGGTGAAACGACATGCAAGTGTTGATAGCTCAGTCAAGGTTATCAATTCCCTCATAACAGTAAAAAGAAACCGTTACAAATATGATAATGCAAAAGCCAATCCAGTATCGATATTGGCAAAGATTGCTCACAAGTACTGCCCTTAACACAACATTTGAAATATTACAGGAAATAAAACTCCACCAGTCAATATTGGTTGATTCAGAATCAAAACAAGTAAAATAACAAGGAGATATCAGAACGTGTTAAAATTTCAGGTAGAAGCAAGTTTCAGGATGATATTACTTCATGACACATGACTTTTGTAGCCATCTGCATGGTAAGAATGAGGTAGGCTATCACCTTAAACAATAAATATATCACAGAGACAATCAACACCAATAAATTATGGAAAGGGATAGAGCTAATAGTTAATATCTAAAATAATAGCAATACTTTGTCAACATGCAATTTATTTGCGCATTCAATCTTCAAACTGAATCAGTTCCCAATACATCCCTTCCAGTCCAAACCGCTCCAAGAGCATGGGAAAAGTTCTAAACACAAACTAAAAAAGTTGGCACAACATGCATGTAGTCTGTCCAACTCAAGCCAAATCAAATCCACATTTCACAACAACAGCACTGTATAACATCAGCACGTTGGCTAAATAAATCAACTTAAACCGAATTCATTGAGCACATCTGTCCAACTAACTCAAGATGTAAATTATTCACTCTCCATAGGAATTCATCCTCACACAGAACAGGGCACAGCCACTATTATATAACTAGAAAACGAATGAAGCACAATGACATTTCACGAATAAGTTTAACACGTGTAGAAATTTCTTACTGGATCGATATCGTGTGGGAATCTCCCGGAGTTCACGATTGATACACAAATATTCACCAAGCAAGGCCATCACTGCAAATCCAGTACCATTAACAACCCACCATGTTATCGAGGAAGGCCATCCTCCATATATCATGCATTTCAACAAATGGATGATATAGAGGGTTGCCGAAAAATCTAAGCACTTATTTGCCCTCTCAATCAAAAACAACATATACCCAGCTCTGCATAAAAAACAAAATACACACAGAAATAAGCAAATCAAGTTTAACTAAAGAACACAGTCATCCATTCCATAAATAGCTAAATAATGATTAGAAAAGGATAGTACTAACAACAATCAAGAGTCAAAAAACAATACCCAATTTAGCAAATAAAACAAAACAGAAAACATAGTAAGAAAAAGACACCCGGAAATAGAATTACCCAGCAAAGGAGGTGAGGAGAAGGGAGGCAATGACACAGCAGCCGGTGACAGTAGAGGTAGTGATAGTGGCGAAATCAAAGAAATAAACGAGAGTCAAGTGAGAGACGCGAGTGCCAACAAGAAGGGATAAAAAGAAACCAAGGGTGAGATAGAAAAGGCACTGAAGGCAGACAATTTGGGCTACTATTAGCCATGGATCCCATACCAATGCACCATAGAACATGATGACTCCTTATCTGCTGCTGTTCCTTTTTTAAGCCCAAATTCAAACAGCACTACACACACACACACACGTTGGCAAGTAGAAAGACCGGATCCGATTGAACAATTGCTGGAATTTTTTTTATGAATTGAATTTCAGGAATTTGAGAGAAAAAGAAACGAAATTTGAAACCCTAGATTTAGATTTTGAGTAGAAAGATCGGATCCGGTTGAGCAATCTTATTTGTTTTCGTTTTCTGTTTTAATAAAATAAAAGCTTACCACAACAAGTTTTCAGAAAAGTTTACAAAACTGATTTTACATTATTAAGCTATGATAAAAGAGTTAGCTGAGGAGGCACGCTATAGGGCTGAGGTGCCTACAGATAGGGCTGGAATCGGATACAACGCATTTAGATGTTGGATGACGATTGGATATCGGTGGTTGTGTTCGAGAACAAGAAGAGAGTGTTTGTATAAGTTGTTGCGTCAGCGTTTTGTTTAAAATACA
>Ga0325405_1006251_pt1 | contig 12034 bp, 5 predicted proteins | sample PopdelMetagenome_21_FD_205663 | JGI IMG/M metagenome (GOLD analysis project Ga0325405, IMG submission 205663) | Populus deltoides microbial communities from Bellville, Georgia, United States - Xylem-Control-R2 | ecosystem: Host-associated > Plants > Phyllosphere > Stem > Wood/Secondary xylem...
GTTGTAGCCAGTTTATCCTCTCTTCCTCTATCTTCCTGTGCCAGGCAACAGAGGACAGCATGGCCACCACACTCGGCCTTCTGAAATTCCCAATTCTTGCTCAGAAGAAAAATACTCCATTTATCCACTCAAAAATGCCTCTTCTTTCTAACTCATCAAAGTTAGATGTCTGCAAAAAGGACTCGCATAGCCCTCGTAAGCTTTTCACTGAAATCATCCAGCATCTAAGTTCAGCTTCTCTTTCACCTGCATCGCTCGCATTACCTTTCTTCTTAGACACAAAGGCAAGCCCATCGTCAAGCAGTTTTAGAAATCCTCTTTTGCTCTAATTTATCATTTTCCGGACTGAATTGCTGACCCTTTTTTTTTGGGACTGCAGGATGCGCTTGCTGTTGGTGGGGAGTTTGGGATATTGGAGGGAAGGTCATTTGCACTTATCCACCCCATTGTGATGGGTGGTTTATTATTCTACACTTTGTGGGCTGGATATTTGGGGTGGCAATGGAGGCGTGTTAGGACCACACAGAATGAGATCAGTGAACTTAAAAGGCAAGTGAAACCTACCCCAGTTACTCCTGAAGGCACACCTGTGGAAGCTGCACCATCTCCTGTTGAGCTCAAAATTCAGCAACTCACTGAGGTAAGGCTACAGGCTTAAAAAAAAAGAACAGTTTTAATTGTAGTGATTCGAAATTCCTTCTGTGAGTTACCATTTGAGGGAGTCATTTGAGAAGGAAAAATGCTAGAGGATTGCAATTTCAAAGCATATGACGACTTTTTTTTTATATGTGAATGCCATTGATACCTAATGATATGTTTGGCATATCATAAAGTAATACGATTTAGATATGTTTATAGAACGAATCATGATTAATGCAATGTCATCGAAGAAGGAATTGGTGTACATTTCTTCTTCCAAATGGTGTGACTTCTTGGAGGCATTTATTTTCCCAACCAATTGCATTTCTGAAGGAGTTGAGGAGAGAATATGTTTATCTAAGGCATTGACATTTCTAATACAGGAGAGGAAGGAGTTGATTAAAGGGTCTTACAGGGACAGGCACTTCAATGCGGGATCAATATTGCTAGGATTTGGAGTATTTGAAGCAATTGGTGGAGGAGTCAACACATGGTTTAGGACAGGAAAGCTATTCCCTGGACCTCATTTGTTTGCAGGAGCAGGTATAGCACCAGTGTTTATGTTTATCAAAATCCAAAATTATAACCCTAAAGGGGAAACAAGGGATCTTGTAGGTTGACTCGCGTGTTATAGGATAAGGTTTTCTAAATTTCCGTTCAATTTAGTCATGCTGCTGGTTTTCACTTCTGAGAAACTGCCTTGATCAGCTGATCTTACTGTTTTTAATTGTGTCACAGGCATTACGGTGTTATGGGCAGCAGCAGCCGCCCTAGTCCCTGCAATGCAGAAAGGGAATGAAACGGCAAGGAACCTTCACATTGCATTGAATGCAATTAACGTTGTTCTCTTCTTGTGGCAAATCCCCACTGGAATTGACATAGTTTTTAAAGTGTTTGAATTCACTAAATGGCCTTGAATCATAGAGACCTCGAGTGTGAGCTTTATTACAATCCAGGCAGGTATATTGTCTCTGTATCAGGTCACTTGTATAACCTGCACTCGAAAAATTTTCCATCCACTTCCACTGTGATTGTCTGTATCCATGTCATTAGTATATATGATCAAGCAGAAAGAAATACATTACCATGCAATTGATGCTCCTCGACCCGTAAGAAATAGCATTTGGACAATGTTGTAGATTCAACAGAAATCCTACCATAACTCTTCTCATGGTATCAACTAATGTTCGGCAAAAGAATGTCAGAAGTACTTGCTCAGTTCATATGCAACTGCTTTCTTCTTATTTCTCAGGCTATGCTTTTACCATTTTTTTAAAATCAAAATTACAGGAAGACAATTTGCAATTTATTGAAATGTAGCAGTACTGCATGACAGTGAAGAATCTTTCTCTGTTGAAGGAGTTGAGAATTAGACCAAGGCAAATTTCTTTCAAGATCATTAGATTACAAGAAAATTGGTTTAGCTCATCAGCACCCATTAGTATCTGCATTTGTCCTTCCCTAATGTGTTCGATCTGCAAATCCAACAAATGTGTTGACCTTCATGTGCCCTGTAAATTGTATCTGCAAAGTTCAAATGCATTTCAAGATTTCATACACATACAACTAAGATTTTTATTTCCCCTGGTGCCAATTAATTTACATAAAGGGCGCTAGCAGTTCATAGACACATAAAGAATCTATCAGAAGGAAGGTATATGGTGCAAAAGAAAATAAACTGATAAATGCAATGAAATGTCCCTGCCCCCTGAAATGATAGATTAAGAGAGCTTGTTAATTTTTGTGTTTTAAAAGTGTATTTTTTAAAATTATTTTATTTTTTGTTTTAAATTATTTTATTTTTTGTGTTTTGAGATTGTTTTAATGTGCTGATTTTAAAAATAATTTTTTTAAAATAAAAAAAAATACATTTCAAGCAAAAAAATATTTTAAAAAACAAGTATTATCACTCTTCTTCAAAAACCCTCTTACTCCACCAAGAAGCTTGATTTACAGGGTCTGGATACCAAAATCTGTAGCTGCCATATATATATATATATATATATATATATATATATACATATCACATCGCACCCATAGTCAATGTAATGCATTTAAAATATTTTTGCTGTATAATTAGATTAAACGAACCCAAACATAACATTGGTTGATACTTCCAGATGAAGAGTTTTTGCCTAATATTCTATTCTAGAATCTCTCTTCTGACATATTTCATTGGTGTTCTCTCAACCACAATTTTCTTGATCTCATTTGAAGCTACTGAAATAATATTTGAAGGGGACTTGTAAAAGAAGATTCTACAACCTTCGTGACTCCTAAGTAGTAACGAAGAGATAGGGTAGATATTCCCTGGACACCTCTGACGTTCTTTTCCTTTCTTTTACAACAACGGAGAACTTTGGTGTATCTCCAGTCACCGTCAACTATTGCTACCTCTCTCTATCCTCTCTCAGCTATTTTAACACCCTTAATTATTTTGATGGAAGGGAAATCTTGAAGCGTCGTGAGGTAAACGAAGTTCGAAATGGAAAACAAAGACGGAAAGAATCGCAATGGCTAAATCTAGCAAGCAAAGTGGAAGATGAATACATAGACAGCTACGGTACTAAAATCCTCTAGGGGATTTCAAGAATATTATTATAGTATGCTTTGTGGTTACTAACTACAAAACATATTGACAAATTCTGATTCGCCTTGTAACAATGGGAAACAGGGAGAGTAGAGTGAAGCCGCAATAAGCACAGCGTGAATATGCTCATTAGTCAATATGAGTTTGGTGGACAGCCGTTACCATGTTTGGAAAGGAACGGCTGCTATGATCCCAGCAAGAGAAGTGCAAGAAAATGCAGAACAATGCACCAAAAAAGTCGATGATGATGATGATGTTAATTAAAAGTTTGCCGAGGTGGAACTTAATTTGTAGCCAGGCTTCGAAGGAGGGGCTGGGAGTTGAATCTCCTATAGCGGTCACTAAAAATTCAAACTATTTAAAATGGCATATGCTATTCTTTTCGATTGGTGAACTCAAAAGCTTGCACCAAAGTGGAAAGGAACATTTTAGAAAATGATGGCAAGATCCTGCTCAGTTTTTCTTCATAATGTTAATACTAACACATGAGGTGGATTTCTATCAGTTTTGGAAAACAAGCGTCTACCTTCTGACTCGTTTTTCAATTACTTAATTCAATCCAATGATCCCCCATGAAACCAGAGAAGTCATTCCATCATGGCTGAAAAGCCAAGTTTCTATATGACTCGTCGATACCAATCTTAGATTGTGGGCGAGCCAATGTCAGCTGTATTTGCTTTCTGAATCTGATGCCTTTCCCTTATTCCTTTCATTTCTCTGTATGCAATAGAGTGGATTCCGCATGGCCTCCCCCCCCTTTTTTTTCTGTTTCTATGTCAAGCTAGCTTAAGGTCCATCGATTATAAAATTATAACACTATAAATAACAACTCGCATGCATTAATCATCTATATTCTATACTTGTATTCATTCCTGCGTTTCTTATCTGTCAAGTTCTAAAATCCAAAAACTCTCCTCGACATGTCAAACCAACCTGCCCCGCCTCGCCCATGGTTCCGTTTGCCATCAATAGCTCGGCCAGCTGCCCCTGCTCCAACCCCAACTCCAGAGTCGCCTCCTCCGCAACCCCGTCCAGCTCTTGCTCGACCTTCATTTAGGCTAACTGCTCTGCCTCAGCCTGTGCCAACACAACCTCAAGAACCCACTCCCGCACCACCTCCTTCTGCTGCGACAGTGCCACCTGCCGCTGGTATTGCTTCAGTTCCAACATCTCCAGCTGTAAAAGCTGCAGGTGGTGTTGCATCATTACCAACATCCCCAGCTCCAAGGGCACCTGCTCCTTCATCTTCAGTGCCAACTTCTCCTGTCCCAACTTCCACAGTGTTTCCACCCACTACTTTTTCACTTCCACCTTCTCCAACCCTCAAACCATCACGTACTTCGTCTTCAGTTCCTACCTCTCCAGCTTCTACACCAGCTTCATCTGCTTCCGTCTCAACTTCTCCTTCCACTAGGCCAGTGTCAACCACATCCTCAGCGCCAAGCTCTCCTGCCCCTAAGCCAGCGACAGTCACATCCTCGGTGCCAAATTCTCCAGCCACTAAAGCTGTAACCACCAGTGCAGCTCGTGTGCCTGGCCCTACACCATCTCTAAGAATCGTCAAGCCTACAGTTCAAACCCCACCCCAGTCACCTAAGCCCAAGCCCACTGCTCCACCACCTTCTCCTCTAACACTTCCACCTTCCCGAGTAAAATCTGACACTGATCTCGAACCCAAGATTCCATTAGTAGCAGAGCAAAAAACTGTGTTGGTTCAGAAGATTATTGACAAGCCTAAGGAGGCAGGTGATTCGCTGAGGGCCTTTGCAGACAGTCTCAGCTCTGGCATTGCGCGTCTTGCAAAGCCAGAAACTGCCAAACATCAAACAAAGGAGAAAGGTAGCGGCAAGAAGATTTCTTCAGATTCTGATGATGGTGGCATGAGGGTAATTACAATTGCTGGTGAAAACAAAGGTGCTTTCATGGAAGTAATCCGTTCTCCGAAGAAACATTTTTTTGAAGGCAATTCTCATACTCTCAACAAGAAGGGCAATCCTAGAAGTGAAGGCAGTGATTGGGGAAGCCAGAGCAGCAGTGGTGAAGAAGGCAACAGCAAGAAGGACAAGAACCACAAAGGAAGATCAATGGGGCCATCTCCTATGAGTGCATTTATGAACAGTAATGTGCAAGGTGTTAACAACTCAATCGTTTACAATTCTTCATGCAGTCATCATGATCCTGGGGTGCATGTTACTCTCTCCAGAAAACCTTCTGGTTCTGCTGGATTCCATGTCAAGGACCGTGGCAATGGCTACCAAAGTTGAAAGGGATAAAGAAAGAAACAAAAAAGTTGTGATTTTATGTCTTCATACGATATTATACTGTGAAAATAAATACGAGTAACCGGGTGATGAGAAGAAAAGGGCATGGATTCTATTCTTCATTGTTGCGTACCACTTTTTGTGGATTGCAGAAGAAGTTGAGTCCATTGCCCTGCCTTTGGTAGAGGCCAACCTGAAATATATATGTAAGTGGGTATCTAATAAGTCAGCAAGTTTGCTTTGTATTAATTTGCACTTATATCTACTCGTCAGTTCCTACTGTATGACAGTTTTCCTTTATGAATTTAACAAATCATTATTTCTCTCTTGTCTTGCAATTCAAATTCACCGCAAACAAGAACACGGAGGATAAAAAAACCCTGGATTTCTCTTCTTTTTTCATAGAATGACGGATTCGAATTTTGGTTTCTTAGTAGAAGAATCTTATACCCACTTGTTTGAGTGAGGTGTTGATTGTTCGTTCTTTCTTTTCAACTACTTTCTTTTCTTTTCCTTTTTATCTTAATAATAAAGATGTTTTTAAGCCATCTTATGTAGAGTATTAAATCTAAATTCATCTCTGATAAGGTTTTAAGTAAGAATCCACATCTAAATTACTGCTTTCATTTTTTTCTCTCTTATAATCTCTCTTAATATTTGAACACTGGACAACTACAGAAAATATATACACCTACCAACCAACTTAAAGCTTTCAAGGATTTCCAGCTACAATGTGATTGTTATGTTTGAAAAGCTAAATAATGACCCCCCAATGAGCAAATTTGAGAAGAATTAATTATAAGGTACATAGAAACTAATTAATTAATCCTAATAGTATAATAAATAATTAAATAACTCTCTGATTACTATTAATCACCCTTAATTTAGTAAATTTTTTAAGGATTAAGGATTTGTTTATTTTGAGAAATATATCTTCCCCTATTTTTAATTTCATAACAAACGTTGCAAAATAAGTCAATGAAATTCTTTAATCCTTAAACAACATGAATTTAAAAGAATATATCTTAGCATAAAAAAGGATAGAGATGTTTTTCTTGATATTGTCCACTCACAATATCCATTAACCCTATAACTTAACCACTTTAATAATTATTATTAACACCAACACCAACACCATCACTATTATCACTACAACAACAGTAACTCATGTCAGATACTAATTTTATTTTACTATTATTTTATTACCAATATAACCATCATTTTTTACCATAACTCTTTAACACCATTTCCTCCACCATCACTGTCATAATTCAATTTTTTATTATTTTATTTTATTATTATTACTACTATTATTTTATTTACTAAATAATAATAATAAAAAAAAGTAAAAAAATGATGATGAAAAACAAATAAAAAATGAAGAATAAATTAAAATTTGGGTTAAAGGCAACATGATTGATAGTTTTGAGACTTAATTGAACTTGAAATTAATTTAATTAATCAAATCAAGGGATTAATTGGAGAATTAATAAGTTTTGAAACTTAATTGAGTTTGAAATTAATTTAATTAATGAAATCAGGGACTTAATTGAAGAAATACCAAAGTTTGGGGCTAATTGGGTGCAAAATTGCAGCAGATTAAAGTCCAAGGACTATCTTGTAAAATGTGCGGAAATATAGGGGTCCAATTACAATTTACCCAGGGACTTGATTACACGATTTCAGAACTTCAGTGAGCAGATTGAAAATGGCTATTCCCATCACACAAACGGCGCCGTTTTTAGAATTTGTTAATCGCCTTATTCGTCTTCCTCCTTAGGAGCCGTTGCTGGAGTAAAGGATGGAAGCCGTTTCAAATGCTTGGCATTCTCTAGCTATAAAGCCAGAGAAGATGAGAGAGCGCAGAAAGAAAAACTGAAGAAAAACTGGGAAAAAACTGAGAGAAAAGGAGACCCAGAACAGGAGGAAAAAAAAAGCAAAAAAAACAGAGAGATCAGAAAAAAATAACACGAAAAGAACAAAGGGAGAAAAACAGAGCAAGAAAAAAAACAAGCAGAAAAAAAACAGAGGGAACCGGTATCATCACCATCTTCGTTCCTTCATCTTTAAAACGAAACTAGAAGCAGAGAGGAGACGAACGAACAGGAGGAGGAAGGAGAGAATATACAAAGGTTATACAGGGTGGGAACGAACAGAAGCAAACCAGGAAATAAAGAAAGCAAAGAAAAAAACAGAGCAAAAGGAGGCAGCGTCGTTCGTCTAGCACAGCACACCATCGCCTTCATTCTACTCCCAGGCAAGTGTCTCCAGCTCTGCAAAATAATTCACCAACACTGCATTAGAGATTTAATTAAGTGGTGACTGTAGCAAGCGTTGAATATTTACTAACGTGTACTGACTCTGAGTAAATGAAAACTCAAGGAGAGTGGTGTAAAATTTTTCAAACCATGCTTTTGATGTCTGTTTCAAACCATGATAAAAAGGTTTAGTTTGCAAACATTAGTAGGTGAAGAAGTAAGCATACCATATGGAAATTTCATGTAAACTTTCTCATTGAGACCACCATGTAGAAATACGTTCTTAACATCCATATGATGTAAAGGCCAGGATTGAGAGGCCACACAGGTTATGATTGTACGCATGGTGGTCATCTTGGTGACTGGTGTAAATATCTCATCATGATCTAAGCCATACTCTCAATATGTAATGATCTATGGATCCATCAGAATGAAGCTTAATAAAAAACATCCATTTACTCTTAATATGTTTCATAGATGGAGGAAACATTAACATCCCAGGTGTGGTTTTCTTCTAGTGCTAGAAATTCTGTTTCAATAGCTTTTCACCAACGCCCATATACCATTGCCTGTTTGTAACTTGAGGGAATAAAAATAAAAGACAAAGTGGTTGTTAAAGATAAAGGATTTTTAAAACCAAACCTATATAGGGGTCTATGAACTCAAGTACTATACCTGAGAGGAGTGAGTGCAGTTGCTTAAACAGAATCAACAGTTAGAGGATGATCTGAAAGGGACTTAAGAAGTGCTGGAATCTAAGTTGATGGGGGAACCAGATTGTCACTAATGTACTAGGAAAGGCTTAAGAGTTATCGAATATGCAAAAATGGTTAGTAAATAATGATATAGAAAAAAAAATTAAAGGTAAATAGGATCATGATGAATTTGAAAGAAATATTGATTTTCTAGAAAGATTACATTTCTAGAAATCCAAGTATGACCTAGATCTTGATCATAACAAAAAAAAAACCTTTTTAGTGTATAAAATATCTTAGAAAATCACATTGGACAGACTGAGTAACGAGTTTTGTGCATTTGAGTGTAGGTAGATGAACATAATACACTTTCAAAAATATAAAGAGTAAAATAGGTTGGAGTATGACCAAATCATCGAGTGAAGGGGAGATTCTTGATGCAACGAAGGAGAAGAATGAGTATGACCAAATAATCCAAAGGTAATGGCTTTTGTGAGGTAAGGTAACATACACAATATTAATATATTCACTAAAACATTCATGAAACTAAAATAAAAATCAAAGATAAAAGACTGTCTTGTTTGAGATTGGTCAATTCAAGTTCAAGTTAGAATTGACGAGCATTATTGTGCGGACCGTAAAATTTTTTTAGATAAGTTCACATTTTGGCAACAATCTTAAAGGGTTGGAGATTGAAGACAAGTTTATGTTCTATATATTCAAGAAATCATGTCATGATTTGGGCAAAAGTATAAAATCCGTACAAGCTGATTTCTAGCCTTTAGAACATTCAGAACACCACATACAATTAGCCTAACATCTAGTATATCCTAAATAAAAAAAGATTTACAAACAAGGAAATTACTTATTAAAGCTATAAGATATATAATCTGCTAGCTTTAAATGGCTAGCTAACTTTCCTTTAGCAAATACTACCATCATAATTATAATCAATACTAATACTAATATGATAATCACTACCACTAATATCTTGTAATTATCATTCAAGCATCATTAATAAAAAAAATAATTTATTTTATAAAAAATTAATTTTTTTAACATAGGAGAATATTTTCCATACAAAAATATTTTTCTTAGATTTTTTTTTAATAAAAAAGGGATCCTAAGTCATAATTAATTCATTTGAGAATCAAACAAAGATTTATTACAGTCAAGAAAAGAAGGGAACTCTTGTTAAAAAGAAAGAAAAGGATAAGAAAGATTGGGGAACTTTGTATAAAACAGTAGCTTAGGACCGGATTGGGGCCTGGGCTAAAATCACGATCTAGAGATTGGCCTGTGCCTGCTGAGTCGGACTCTAACTGGGTCTATAAAAATAGATTGATTGTGCCGCTGGGACTCCGGACCAGGCTTGTTGCGTCGAAACCTTGTCAGGTTTCATGTTTTAGACCTGACCGAGCCCCGGAACGTGGGTCTCTCTGTGAGCTTGGACAAGACAATTTATGACGTTCATTTATGCTGTCTTATTAAGAACAAACCCATATGAAAGAAAACATTTTCGTGAACAAAAGAATTTGATTAGTGATCATACAGAGTTTTTCCAGCAGCGTTGTTTTCTTAATTTTTTTTTTATTTGATACAAACCATGGGATGAGTGAAAGGGGATTTTAGGAAATTCCAGCAACTTGATTATACCTACAAATTTATTTATTACTGCTGATCACACGAACTTATTAAAAGAAAACAATTATTAATTAGTTATTGTGCCTTTCATGCATTAATTATTAACGTTGTGGCCTATCCCCAACACTAATATATGAATTCCATCATCGCTAATTAAGAATAAACATTGAAGGAATTATTAAAGAAAGAAAATTATTAAAACCTAAAAAATAGGTTAATCCCCCTTTTCTATTATTTTACCATTTATTAACCATATAAAACCTTAAATAACATAAAAGTAAGATTCTTAAATATTCACTCCTAATTAACCTATATAGTATATTATTAATTTTTATATATGAAAACTCTGAAATGATTAAAAAATCCCAAAAAAATAATTATGTTAAAATCCAAAAATAGTAAAACTACATCATATTATTAAATTAGATTCTTATATTATTTTCATATTTTTCTTATATTACTTTTCACTCAACTGGAAAAATATTTATAAAATTTATATTATTGATATTTTAGATATATAGAATTTGGACTTTGTCATATGCAAATCAAGTGATATACTTTCGTTAGTTTTAATTGATTGTGAAAATTCAATAGAGAAATATATTGAGGACATAATAAGTTTTTAAGGATAAATTGAAGATATAACCTCTAAAACATAAGGATATGTGGAACTGTTTTCCTTTTGTTTTTTTTTTTTTGACAAATTCTGCTCATTTATATATAAAAATGATTTATCAAAATAAAGGTTAATAAAATTTAATATTTGTTACATTTTATACTCTAGCATTGGATTCTTTTAAAATTAAGCTTTGTAATCTTTTTTTAGTTTGTTTTCTATTAAGTTATTTCATTCGCATAATTTAAGTTATAAAATCTAGTTAGCTTGTTTAGTTTGTTGTTTTTTTAATTGATTTTTTTAATTTTATTTTTTTATATTTAATTTGTTTATAATTAGATATTAAATTTTTTTTATTTTCTTTCTATTAGCTTATCCCAGTCATTTAACCTAACTTGTATATTTGACATGCTTATTTAGGTTGCCTCATGAACTTTTTTCCCCTTTTCTTTTAGTTTTTTATCTTTTTTTTTTTTTTCATTTGATTTGCTGACTTCGTTGTTCTTCTTCTTCTTTTTTTTTTTCCAGTTCCCATGATTCTTTTTATGTTAAATTGATCCATTGATTTTCTTTTTAAAATACATTTGCGTCCTTCAAATATCTTTTTTTTCAATTGATAAAAAATATTACAGCCGATGTCATGTCATAGCGCGGAACCATTAATCTAGTAAATTGCTATATTTCATACTAGAAAAATAATATAATAATCACATTATATAAATCTTTAAACCTGGAGGAGGGCAGCCGAGTGGCACCCCTGCCAAATCCAAACTATTGAGAACTCTCCACAGTATAATCTCTTAAATTAATTGCCAGTTCAATCATTCCACTATATTTTTCTCATATTTAAATTTAATCAGACGGGATATATATGTTGATTCTCTTTGCCAGTCACGCAATTAATTTTGACACCATCTCCTTAATTTGTTCTATTGGCAATAATTTATTGGTGAGGGTTTAAATGGGGAATAGCAGCTCCAACACAATGAGCCAATAGCTAGGATGCTTCTTGTGGTTCCACTATAAGTGGCCCACAAACTTCTGTTATGAAAACCTTTTTGAGTGGGTCTTTAATTCACTGGTGTCGTTAAAAAGCCTCGCATGTGCCTCAGATAACAGGTACGATGCACCTGTTGACAGTCACGGCTCATAACAATTTCTGGCCCTGGTTACTTTGAGACTCTGCCATGGCCTATAATAATAATGCAGAAGATTTTGAGGAGGAAGATAAAAGGAAAAATTAGGACAAGAATTCGACAAGAAGCAGATAGTTAGCTCTTTGACCTAAAGAAGGGGACCGGAAAGCAATGCCACATACCTGCATGATTATA
>Ga0325405_1006253_pt1 | contig 12034 bp, 7 predicted proteins | sample PopdelMetagenome_21_FD_205663 | JGI IMG/M metagenome (GOLD analysis project Ga0325405, IMG submission 205663) | Populus deltoides microbial communities from Bellville, Georgia, United States - Xylem-Control-R2 | ecosystem: Host-associated > Plants > Phyllosphere > Stem > Wood/Secondary xylem...
ACTTGTCCACCTTAATTACTTTTGTGGAGTGGTTTTTCACCTTCATCTGAAGTTTTCTATAAGCACAGGCACCGTTTGGTTCCATAAAAATTTAATTATTTTTTTGTTAAAAATTAATTTTTTTATATATTTTGAATCGTTTTGATGCGCTGATTTTAAAAATAATTTTTTTAAAATAAAAAAAATTTTATTTTGATATATTTCGACATGAAAAGTATTTCAAAAACAACTGCAACCACACTCCCAAACAGGCATGTAACAGAGGGAAAGATCGGAAGAGAAAGGGAAAAAAAAAGAAGTTAGAAGGCTAAATGATGAGGAACAACAGCCGAGTTGGGGGTTTCATCTTTTGAATGAGAATTTTTCATAGAGGAAAATCAATTTAGAAGGCCTCTTCTCTTCTTAGTTAGTCCTCGTAAGAACAAGAACAAATTACTAGATACCGTGAAATTGAGTTTTTCCTTTTAACTTCCCTCAAATTTAATTTATTTTCTAAAATTACATGAAGGGTAAAATTAGGGAACTGATCAAATTTTCCTCTCAAATTAATTTTTTTTAACCGATTAAGGAATAGTTAAGGAGACCAAATTAGGAGAATAAACTATGTTATGAATATGAGTTTTTCAGAATTGCTGGGCCAGGCCCGCTTTGCAATAGTTCGACCTTGGTTCATTCTTCCATCTGGGCTTATTACAAGTTACAAGTGATCCTCCATTATTTTAGACCTCTGTACCGAGGTTTAGGACTTTGGTATCTTTATTGGTGAATTTAATATCTGTTATTCTTAGAACAAGAATTAATTAGGTTTGGTTTTTAAAATTTCTTGCCCTTTTTTTGAACTTGAAATTGCTGATTGCCAAAATTTAAAGGTTTCCAGATAACATGTTGACTTTTCACTTACCCGAGGTTTTATTAATGGGCTTTTCCTACCTTAACAACAACATTGAATGCCTTATATATCTCAGTATGTGATTCTATAATATATATGAAGTTTCTTTTTTTAAAAAAAAAGGAAAAACAAATTTCTATTTTGTTTTCAGCAGTTTATTCAGTCTTCTCTTTAACGGAAATAGAAAGAAAGAGAGTTTATCCAATTTGTTTTATGTTTTATTTTATAGGCCCGTTGTTTTGGGGTTTAGGTCAGTTGGCCCAAGAATATACAGTTTGATAACGTCTAATATCAAAGATGAAGAGGGAAAAAAAAGGAAAAGGAAAGTGGAAAAAGAAAATAAAATGAAAGAGACAAGACAAATCTTAGCTTAAATTATCCATGGGGCCAAGCATAATTTAATCCCAGCTTTTTTTACTTTATGAAACGTGATATTATACTATTTAGTTGGGGGGTTTCACAGTTATGCATCAGTGTTTGCTATTGTATTTTAAAAATATTTTTGAAAAAATTTGAATTTTTTTTATTTTGCTTTAAATTAATATGTTTCTTTATGTTTTCAAATCATTTTGATGTGCTGATATAAAAAATAATAAAAAAAATAAAAAAATTATTTTAATGTGTTTTAGAATGAAAGGTACTTTGAAAATCAATCGCTACCACACTCCCAAACATTGAAATTTTATTTTTAAAAAATTTAATATTTTTTGTTTAAAATTAATTTTTTGTATTTTTAAATTGTTTTGATATGCTAATATAAAAAATAATTTTTAAAAAACAAAAATATTTTAATATATTTTTAAATAAAAACACTCTAAAAAAATACTCATTACCAAATTTTAATATTTTAGGGTAAGATCATCCGACCCAAGAGTAATCACAGGAAGACCATACCTTTCCATGAAGAGCTACAAATCTCATCGCCTCTATAATCTTCCCAAATACATTGTTCCTGTTATTCCAATTACCCAAGTGCCACCTCATTGTTATTTTAATGTGTCAATAGATAACTGGTGTGAAGCCTTTCAAAGAATGTCGGTGATATTACGAATCATTTGCATAAGATCCATGCTAACTGTTTGGAGTAGTTGTTGTCTTGCTGAGAGTGGAATAGTATTATATTTACCAGATAATCTTGGGCGATGTTACAAACTTTAAATAAATTTAGCTGGACATGAGCTTTCTTAGCATATAATCTTTATCAGTGTTACCTGCAAGAAAAACTTTGATAGCTAAGTAATTATGGTGTTTTAAGGGTATTATTTTCTTGTAGAGAAAAAAGATGATTACATGTAATAAGTAAGAAGGGAGGATTATTCCAGAACCCAAGATCTCTTTTTGGGTTCGGTTTTACTAGGTCAAACCGAACCCAAATTGAGCCAAAAAACATGATTGGTTCTTTACTCTTGGGTTGATTTGATTAGATCAAACTGAACCCAACCAAACTTATTTTGGGTTCGAGTTAACACTTTTTTGTGTTCGGTTTAACCTTGGTTAAACTAAAGCTAATCGAGCCTACATTAAATTCAATTCTTTTGAACAATTCTCTCTCTTTTTTTTTTTGTTATTTTTTTGTAGTTTATTATTATTCATATCAATAGTATATACTACATCGACATCTACGCTTTACCTTTAACCTATACAACGTGACTACATCTAATAAAGTTATTATAAGATGCTACAGCTAAGAAGCTACTTTTATATTTTTTAAAAGCTACTCTTTAAGTTATATAAAGAAAAGTAAAGCAAAAAGGAAAATGACTTAGAATGATCTTTCTCTCTCACTTATTACTTGTAATCATCTTTTCTCTATGCAAGAAAATAACAATCTTAAAACACTATAGTAACTTAACCATTAGAGTGTTTTGTGCAGGTAACACTGCCTAGGATTATCCGTTAAGAAAGCTTAGGTCCCACTAAATTTATTTGAAGTTCGGAACCCCGCTTAGGATTATATGTTGAGAAAGCCTAAATCCAACTAAATTCATCTTCAACAACCCTATCTCTATTGAGACATCTTAGTAAAAACTTGTATTACTTTGTCTTGTTGATCTAAAGCTGAGGGGTCTTCTCTAAAGAAAGCACTCTTAACTGCCTTCTCTGTGTTGTTAAAATTTAATAAAGGAATAGGTCGATTCCTTAACTTAGTTGGAGAAAAGGACATAAATCCAGAGCTACCACTAGCAAATGCCATAAAACTATAACTAACATTAGTGTTGGTTTTGTCTTGTCCTGTATTAGGAAAATCATGTATCAGGAAATCAACATCACTAAAAATTAGAACAAGACTTGCTTGTGTTGATGGTATAAGAGCTGATGGTAGAGGGTTAGGAAGAGGACTCAAAAAAGGTATACTTAAATCAATGTTCTTTCTACTTCTCTCACAAAGAGCATATCTACTCGCTGTCAAATATTATAGTATTCTTCCCCTTATTCATCGTAATTGGAGAAAAGAACATAAATCTAGAGCTACCACAAGCAAACACCATAAAACTAGAATTAACATCAGTGTTGGTATTGCCTTGTCCTGTATTAGGCAAATCAACATCATTAGAAATTGAAACAAGACTTGCTTATGCTGATGGTAGAGGGCTAGGAAGAGGTCTCAAATAAGGTGTACTTGAACCAATGTTCTTTCTACTCTTTTTACGAAGAGCATATCTACTCGTTGTCAGATCCATTATAGTATTCTTCCTCTTATTCATTCTAGAAGGCTCAACATCCATTTCAACCTCCTCCTCAAAATCTTCAACATCTACTTGGCTCTCCTCTTTTTTCTCCTACTTCTCGTCTGATGATGATATAAAACTGCTTGAAGGAGAAAGAGATTTTTTAACTCTCATTGAGTTTCCTAGACCACCTAAAACATTGCACAAAATAAATGAGCACAAGACTAGAATAGTTTGAAAAAACAAGAAATGGTTAGTATTCATATCATATAAACTTTATTTCAAAGATAACCCTTCGGCTAACCAAAAGATATGATACTGGTGGTTACAGAGAAGTTTCTTAAGTACTTTCATCTCACTAGGACTTAAAGGATGAGTTATGTTATCTCCACTAGCTATATTCCAAATTGAGAAACACCTATATACATCGTGTAAAGAGGTTGTCGAACCCCTTTAACTAACCATTACCACTCATTTCTCTAGTTCTTTAAATGAGAGTGACTTACCTTTAAACATATTATTTAAAGGATTTTGGCTTCTTTTTTTTTTGGCAAAGGTATAAAACCAAGTCTCACATTTATCTTGCTGATACCTTTATCAAGTTAGAAAAATTAACTTTCTAGAAAATTTCTATTGGTCAAACACCTTTTCTCCTGATTTATGGCACAAACCCAACATAAATAAGATGCCTTAGCCATAGGGTATTACATTTCTCTACTAACATCATTGACTAGGAACTGAGGGGAAACTTAGACTTTCTCGAGGAAGTTAGACTCGATGCTGTAGTGAATAATGAGGTAATTTGGGCTTGGTTTGACCACGATCAAATTGACCCAATACTATTTGAACCGAGCTAAAAAATAGGCTTGATTGTTCTTGCTTTGACCCAGGCAAACCAAGCTAACGTGTCTTGCACAAATTCATATCATATTTTTTTTTATTTTTTAAACCTGTATCATCAATGTCTGTTTTTACTTGTGATTATTAACGTTCTTGATACTCATGCTGGTACAATTTTCAATTTAATCTATATCATGTTATTTTTTTCTTGAAATTTGATTTGTTGTCACAATTAATTATTGTTATATAGTCAATTAATTGAGTGATTGTGACTCCTTTTGAAAAATAGGAAATCAAATTCTTGTTATAATAAGAAAAAAAATAAAGGATGAATGTGTGGTTTATTTCGAGTTTTTAGAGAGAGGGAGATATCCGGAGAAAGACATAAATTTAGACCACATATTTTTGACAGCTAGTATCATGATTTCCTCAGGTTTATTGTGGTGCATATGGCAATATTTACTCAAGATGATTCAGATGCTACACATGGTAGCGACTTTTCATAATTCGGTTTCCTTCCATCTCAACAAAACTCTGATGGTCAACTCCTTTCTCCAATGGAAACTCGGAACATCTGATTTCAAGCAACTTTATTTTTGCAAGGAATTAAAAGTTGAGGATATACTTGTATAACCAAGCTATTCTTTTTGGAATGTTTCTTTGAATGTGCACTGACAGAGATACTGAAATAATTAGAAAGGGACTTGAGCTCGCTCGCCTATATTTCATAATTAATGGCTGACGTGAAGAACTATAGCCCACCAAAATCTATGCTATGAAAAGCACTCAAACCCTGTTCAGCAGTGTTCACTCGTGTGTGTGTGTGTTTTTCAATTTGAGGGTGTAGGACCTTACAAGTTTTTGCTAACCAGCTATCTCTTCTAGTTCTTCTATTCCCCGGAATGCTCGATGGGAAAACTTCTGACCACATCTTTTCTACCACAGCTGTTCTAAAAGTCCCTTTATTCATATCAAGTTTGTGTTCCAAACCAGTCTTCTACATGCTTCGTTTCTATTGAAGCGTTGACGCTTGGGTTGGATTATTACAAGTTATTTATAATTACAGAACAGACCTCACACACACCAGCAATCCCAAAAAAAAAAAGAAGACATTAAGAGCCAGAGTCTGGGGCCACAAGCAGTTTTATGTGTCCAGCTACAGGTCCCTTCAAAATCATGATCTGGTTTGAACAAACACTAGTGCATTTCATAATTTCTTTAAAGAGAATCAAAGTCTTTCAACAATGAAATACACCAGAACCTAATTTTGTTTTTCAGTTCTAATTATTAAAGTGATATGCACGATAGTAACAGAACAACGGCATTGGTAGCTTGCTTCACAAAATTGGTTTTATGATTAGGTGAATCTCATTGACAAATTTGTAACGGCTTCATTGTTGGCAATCCTTGCTTGTAATAATTGCTTAGGTATGCATGAAGGCAGAAAGAGGGCTGAAATTTGATGGCATGGAACACATCAGATAAGTTTCAACTTATGTTGCTTCGATCTGTTCTTCACTTTGCCTAGAGTATCCATGTGTGACATTTGATATTTGCAGATGGATGTGGATTCAGATATGGATATGTTTATCGGACATGCACTGGCACCAGATATGGATATCCGAAACTGAGCAACAGAGGCTTCTAATAACTGCCGATGTATCAACCAAAATAACATCGTCTGAAACTAGGTCAGGCGGTAAGACAGCCAGATATCGTGATGGTATTTTTAGGTTCAAACAGTATGCTCTCCGTTATACCGGAAAATATTTACCGTAAGAGTTTGAGGCATCAATAGTGTGGTTGGAAGTAATATCAAGATGGGATCCTTGCAGCCGAAGCAAAATAAGTAAGGCTTTATTAAATTATAAACTGGCTATTTGGAATTCTAATTCAGAAACAACTAAATTTCATCATAAAGCAATGCATTGAATTACTATAGACGGAACCAATATACTTCAGTAAACTTGTTACAACCAAAGCAACTATTCTATTATACAAATTTTTTTCTCGGAAGGAGAAGATCAGATAGAAGGAATAATCTACACTAATTCCAACAAAAACAACACACTTAAAAAGGGAAATGGGGCAAGCACAAGCCAATCTAAAGCTCCTTTCTTAATTACTGGTAGATAAGCCAAAAACAATTTAACACTAATTTTGTTCTGAACTTGAAGGACTCTTCCCCAGTTTAGATAACTTTTGATCTCCAGTCATTGGACTGTTAGGCCCTCTTGCACCAGGTTTAGGACTTTTCTCCCCTCTTAGTTCACTTACACGAGGACTATATGTGTAAGAGAGACGTGGGCTTTGATGGCTTTTAGGATTATTTGCTGGTGTTGCAGTGGAGCTTGTGATTTTAGGACTACTTGTGTGCCTGAACTCTCCACGGCTTCTGGTAATAACCTCATCCAAAATCTCTCCATCTCCTCCATAAGCAGCTCCTGCCCCCATCTCTGCCTCCTATAGACATAATGAAGAAATTATATATGTGAAGCGAAAGTGATTGCAAGATGGGTTTTTTTAGAACAATGTATGATGGGTTTTCCTGTACGTTATGTCGGACAAGGAATCTTACTGTTGCGAGATTGAATGGCAAAGCTGGTGCTTCTTCATACGCGGCTGCATCCAAATCTTGAAGGTGTGCTCCTTTGAAAAACTTGGGAAGACAGTATTGTCTTACTGGAACCAAAAGCATGATCATCAAAGGAAACATAACGCCCGCAATTGGAACCCAAGTGAGACCGAAACATATCAGCAAATAAGTTGTCTGGAAAATTGTGAACATGGCAATTGTCTTGAAAGGAACTGTTTCTACAAATGTGGCATGGTAATCTTCAAGAACTCTGCGAGAAAGTTATTTTAGGCGATGAATAACAAGCAAGCATGCAAGATAAAGTGGAAGTGTAAAAGATACAGGATTTGAAGGTTTTACTTGTATCTTCTGCTTGGTGCAGTGAAGAGCAGTAATATTCTTTCCCAAAATTGGTTACCCGGCAAACTTTCAATGGCCATAAACGCAAAATAGCCCCAAAGGACTGAGGTTGGGATCTTTTTGAGGAAGGGCATGGCTGCAACGCAACCTCCAACCATTGTGGCTTGAAGTATGTTACTTAGACGTTGTTCTTTAACCTCAACAGGCAATAGATCATCAATTTCCTTCTCGATGTCAAATACTGTCTCATCAACCGGGGCATCGATATGGCCTGTACATGTAGAAGCTTGGATGGTTGATTCTTTGAATTCCTTTAGACCCTGCAAAAGATGTTTAACTATTCTCAATTACTTTCTTCAAAAGCAGATAATGTGATTTCATTTAGGAATTCCAAAAATATGACCATGTTTACTTTCAAGAGAAAGCAAAATGGTCAGCAGCAGCATAAGTTGCAAACATACTTGAGCGGGCTGTTGGTAGATCAAAGGAGTCTGCATTTGTTGATAGGCTTCTTGCATATTTCCATATAACTGTCCCAAGCTGGCATTCTTTCTCAGACTTCTACGTGCTGTTTGCACAAGTCTATTTCGAAGCAACTGCGTAATATTTTCCATAAGTAGATTTAGTGCACAAAGTTATCACTGAGACAACAAGACTGGAAATAATGATTTGAATAACAAAAAACAATTTCTTCAATACTAATCGCTTTATTGAAAGAACGTTTAGTTTTAGAGAGATTTCAGGATATATTACCTGGTACTTAAGAGTAGCCAGACTCTTTGTATGCATTGGAGATTGGGGGATGACTCCATTTGATGGCGGGATTCCAAGAAGACCACACATTAAGGTCTGACATCATAAATGTAAATATTTTGAATGATCGAAAAAAATAAAGTTAGAAGGGAAAATTCGAGGAGAAGGAAACACAAATATCTGCATACCAGAAACCCCAAAAGAAGCAAGTCATAATGGTAAGAAGATGGCTTTCTCAAATTGAACTCCTTCTGCTGAGAAAGTTGAGATGCTACACTATGGTCAAAATAGTAAAGCACCGCGATCATCGTAGCAGGAACGAAAGCTCCAATTATGTAGAAAATGGGAACGTTTAACATCTCCTGTCATATGGGGTTTAAAATAATCATTTTAGTCAAATATGTGGAGATAAAATTCATTGATTTCCAGATTACTATAAGACGCGACAGAACTTGCCTTAATGACAGTCCAATTCTCATATGCACCAGGAGTCCAGGGATTTGGGCTGAAAAGACGCCGGGGGATCCCTTTAGGAACATTTCCTGTTGGAATATACGAGACAGCTGTCCACACTAGAACCATGAGGGGTACACCGTAGTCTGCTATTAAACTTCTAAGCCAGCCTGTCAGGAAAATAATTTTAAGTTTTCAAAACAAAAGAATTGAGTAATATTTAAAGTGATCAAGATTGCCGACTGATCATAATTAGTAATATTTAAGTTTTCTATCGGAAACCCGAATTTTGATCTACATACCACTCCCATAGCGCCATGATCTTGCCTTGCGGCTTCTTAATCCAGTGAGCAGGAGGCCAAATGATAGAACCAGAGCAAACATTCCATTCGCAAACCTCCATGAAGGTATAAACTCCGTTGATTTTGGATCTTCTCGTTGTGGAATGCGAAACTCTTCCACAAGTCCCTTCACAATCAGGTCAATTGATTAGTTTAACTAGTAATTAAACAAAAATAATATCAAGTAGAAATTAATCACAACAAGCCATCATAATGCAGACAAAGCCTTTAACCACTCTTACTTTGATGGCCTGTTGCATGAAGAGCATTGCAATAAGTAGACCAAACAACTCTCCTGCTATACGGGTGAACCTATTGATAATGGAGGATGCTCCTAAGACAGCCAGTAAGAACAACAAGAGTGCAGTCCAAACACATACCCTGAAAGATCATATAACCAGGTAAATTCTGTCAAACAGAGGAAGGAGATCATCTAAGACCACTAAAAAGGGGTTAATCAGCTCACCATCCAGTCCATGCAAGAAACAAATCCCTTCCCAAATCAGCTCTCTCTTTAGCAAAGTTAAACATAAATGTATACATGATGACTGTTGGCTCTGCGACTCCCAATATCAGCAAAGGTTGACCCCCAACAATTGAGTGTATGATCCCACAAATTGAGGTGGATGCTAGGGTCTGAACTGCTGTTAGAACCCCATCTGCAAGTGCAAGATAGATTTCATGACGTGCTAAAATTTTACATAATAGTCATGTCTCTTCTTTTTCTTTTTCCCACCTTGAGATTAAAATGTTTTGATAAAACGGTAGAGTATGAGAAAAAGAATGGGCATGATTTGAGTGAAGCAACATCAGTTTTTTAAGAAAAAGAATATTCAACGGGAGATAAAATAGTTCTTCACTGAGTTCATGTCAATACCAGTATTTCTCTCCAATTGTTCACCAAATGAAATGACCGGAATAGCGGAAGCAAAGAATATATATGTGGTGGGAGCCAAAATCCTGAAAAGAACATCAAAATTTTTTGTCACCAACAATCATGTTGAAATTGACCAACAAAGAAGGCCTAAAATGCAAAGAATATATGTATCTGTCAACAAAATGGCAATTACTTCAAACCATGCACAGCAAGATTTTGTATGATCACTAAAGAGATGAGATACCTGAAGCCTGATTTGAATCCACCTGTCCAGTCTTGCTTGTAACACCTTAATCTTCCACGAAGGTCATTCTTGATTCCACGCAACGGCACAAATGTCTCCTCCATGATGACTGGTGAAAAGTAGTGCTGCACTTGAATCTCTTCCTTCTTTGAAAGCTTGCAAAAGAAGACTCAAACACTCAGAAGCTAAAGCTAGAATACCCTCTAGCGACAATTTTGGGATTTTACAGGGAGGAATGGATTCATTGAGGAACTGATTAGTGGAAAAGGCTACATATCTTGAAAATCATCAATCTGGTCAACTTATAAAAGGACTGGAGGAAAAAAAAGAAAAAGAAAGATGAATCCACAGGTGAGCTTGCTCTATGCTACCTGGCTTAACAAGCACAGCAAAGTAAAATAATGAAACGATGGGTAGCAAAGAGTTTAAAGACAAAAGAGTGCCAAGGGGGAGAAGTTCGCTGTGCAGGACAGAAGTTGGTGGGTTGGTCTCCACAAACAAGAACAATACAAACCTCTTCTTGAGTTCCAATGTGTTGGCAATTGAAGGAGAAGAAGCTCCAAATATATATAGTAATAAAAGTTACCTGGAAGGGTGTGGAGGTAGATTTGGTGTAGGCAGCAATGCTTGGTCATGCGAGTGAAATGAAGAGTCTCTAGCTTGGGGGATGTCAATCCTCTATACCCTTGATCTTTTCCACTTCCATGCACTCTCCCTTTTAATTGGGCCACGTCAGCTGTATGGATCCACCAGGAAGCTTCAGTTACCATTAATTTGACGGATTTTATTCGGTCAAGAGGCAAGAAGTTTTTAATACAGGTGGTATATTTTGAAGCTTTTCATGGCCACATTGTGAGCTACAGTTGACTATCAATGAGTTTATTTCGGTTCTGAATGACGATGCCTGATTCATAGAGTGAATTCATTATTCAGTAGACATCATGACCCTCTGATGGAGCCATATAAGCATCTTGCCCCACATTAGATGGTGGGTCTGATCTGATGTGGCAATATCAGAAAGCAATATTAATGTGTCTTTTTTTGCATCTCTGAGAGAGGAGAGGAACTTGTGCCTCACATTACAGTGCTGGCACCCTTTTTATAAATTTGAAAAGAAGAAGAAGAGGGGGTCAACTGCACTTTTTTCTGGTTCATTCTGTACATGTATAGTCCACTGTAAGATAATGAAATGTTCTCTCGTCCAGTTTTTATTTTTTAAGGAATGTGGTGGAGATTCTTGGTGTTGAAGGATGAGTGAATCCTGAAATTGCTGTCCTGGGATTACTCGAAATCACAAACTAATGAGCTTGCGAATACATCAAAGCCACTCCCCCCACCCTCTATTGGATCGATGTTAAGATAAAATGATGCTGCAACTTGTTCGTCAATGCCTTTCGTAACTGATAATTAAACCAGTTGACCTTTCTCTAGCTATCCAAATATATAAATCTGATTCACTTCCATATGCTTTTGAGGGCAGATTCAACACTACTAGGAATGACGAAATAATTTATCATATTCAATTGCTGCCCATGTGCTTAGAAACTGGAACAGCTCATTCTAGCTATCTTCCTAACTGTTACTGTTTCTGAAGTTCTCTTTCCTGTCCGCACTCAACCTTCCATGCCTTTCTGTTCCCCTTTTTTTTTTATTCTAGCATTAATAAAGCATTTGTTTCTTAAAGAGTTTTGATTCGCTAAAGACACTGAACATAAGTGTCGTAGGGTACAGAACTGAAATGGGAAGACCTTAATTTTCTTCTTTCGGAGATCGAAATGAGAGCAAAGGTATGGTTCTTGCATATTCGTGGCATATATGATTAAAGAGTGAAAGATATATAATTAATGCAGAATTTGTTCTTGGCATTGGCTGCCGAAAACCAAGCCCAGTGCGTTTAGATTTAATAATTATGCTAACCACTTTCAAAATCATATCAGAAAATGACTTCTATTGCGTATCCTCGTTTCTTAACCGTTCATGTTCTTATAAACCAGAAAATGCTTTTCGCTTTCTTTTCCCATGATGTGAGAGTA
>Ga0325405_1006254_pt1 | contig 12033 bp, 9 predicted proteins | sample PopdelMetagenome_21_FD_205663 | JGI IMG/M metagenome (GOLD analysis project Ga0325405, IMG submission 205663) | Populus deltoides microbial communities from Bellville, Georgia, United States - Xylem-Control-R2 | ecosystem: Host-associated > Plants > Phyllosphere > Stem > Wood/Secondary xylem...
AACATTCCTTTGCTTGATGCTATCAAGCAAATTCCCAAGTATGTCAAATTCTTAAAGGAGTTGTGTACTACCAAGAGAGCTTTCAAACTAAAAGGTCATGAAATGGTAAGTATGGGTGAAGTTGTATCTGCTATTGTTCAAAAGAATATGCCTTTGAAGCAAAAGGACCCAGGTGCGTTTACTATCCTATGTGTTATTGGTAATGCTGGTTTCAAAAGGGCCTTGTGTGATTTAGGTGCATCCATTAGTGTTATGCCTAAACATGTTTATGATTCTCTTAGTCTTGAGCCTTTGAATAAAACTAGCATTGTAATACAACTTGTGGATCGTAGTTTTGTTTACCCACTTGGTGTGATAGAAGATGTCCTAGTCAAGATTGATAGTTTGGTCATTCCATGCGACTTTTATATTCTTGATATGAAACATGATTCTTGTGATTCATCAAACAACACTCCTATATTGTTTGGGAGACCATTCTTGAAAATTGCCGATACAAAAATTGATTGTGGTAAGGATACTTTGTCTATAGAGGTAGGAGATGAAAAAATTTTAATTTTCATGATGCAATGACATATCCTTGTAGCAATGTTTATTCTATCACATGTTATGACCAAGTTGATAAGTGTGCACAACAAGTTTTTGATTTTGATAACGAGGATGGATTAAGCGTAGCTTTGCGCTATGGCTATGATGTTATCGAGATAGAAGAGATGGAAAGGCATATATGTGTTCCCCAAAACATACATGAATCAGCATTGGCTTTGCAAGCTTTGCAAACTATTCCCAATGATGCAGGAGTCATTCACCCCATCATGGACAGTGGATGGGTGTCACCTATCCTTTTGGTGCCCAAAAAGATTGGAATTATGTTGGAAGAAATTCGAAATGATGCTTACAAGAATGCAAGGATTTACAAAGAAAAGACTAAGAGTCTCCATAACCGAATGATTACAAGAAAAGAGTTTAATGTTGGAGACAAAGTCCTTCTTTATCATTCGCGTTTGAAACTTTTTCCTGGAAATTTATGCTCTCGTTGGATTAGACCATTTGTTGTTTCTAATGTTTTTTCTTATGGTGCAGTTGAAATTACAAGTTTAGAAACAAACAAAGTACTCAAGGTCAATGGGCATTGCTTGAAACCTTTCTATGAAGGTTGGACGACAGAACTCACCGCTTCTGTGGAGTTAGCTGCACCAATCTATGAAGAATGAGCATGCAACATGTCGAGCCAATGACATAAAACAAAAGCGCTTACTAGGAGGCAACCCAGCACAAAAAAAAAACAGATTTGCTTTCTTTTTCCCTTATCTTTTATTTTTCGCATTTTACTTTATTTTTGTCATTCTCCAATATTCCTTTTCTTTTATTTCAACATTGAGGACAATGTTGTGTTTTAAGTGTGGGGGTATTGGGAGAATGTTGGTTTTCTAATTTTGGTTTTATTTGTTATTTTTCAAAAAAAAAAAATGTTTGATCTTTTGAACTTCCATTGGTTTTTGAGAATGTGAGTATTGCATATGAGAATTAATTGAGATAGATGAAGATATGAATCGAATGAAAGAGTGTGCATGCAAGTTTTAAGGTTTAATTGGTTTAGGGATTGACTTTGAGAATATGCCATGTTGACTTTATAGTGTTATACCAATGCAAGCTTTTGAGCCTTCAACATTATATTCTTTGATTGTGCCTTCTTTCAATGATATGTATCTCTAGAACTTGCTTCATATCTTGTTGAGATTACATTCATATTACATATATACATGAAGATGATAAAGGCATTAGGAATTTTAACCACTTGAGCCAAAAAGCCAACCTAAAGCATATTATCCTTAGTGAGCCCCTTTTGAGCTTGTTTATCTTTTCTTTGCTTTATCCATGTATAAGCCTTAACTTTTTATATGTTTTCCTTTTCCCTTGGCCAAGGATTAGTAGAGCATATACTTATGATATCTCATGGAATTATGGTTGGAAATTATGTGAAAAGAAAGAAGAAGTGATGTTTGATGAAAAGATGGGCAAAGTTGCCAAAGGTAAAAAAAAAAGGAAAGAAAAAGAAAAGAAAAAAGAAAAAGAAAAAGAAAAAAGTGTTCCTTTATGTTCTTAAGATTTTATATTGAAAAAGCTTGAAATCAAAAGAAGTTAAGCATTGGTGATTAAAGATGGAAAATTTATGTGCTTTGATGGAATATCTTGTTTGAAATATCATTTTTCAGAATGCTCTACTTTCTTTGGTTTGAACCTTTTCTTTTACTCTCTTTTACCTCACCTTTACCTTAGCCCCATTACAACCAGAAAATAAGACCTTTTGATTCATGCATTGTTTGTAATATGTTATTAATGGAGATGAGATTGAAGAGCAAGCTTATGGTAGAACATATTCATTGATTGAATTTGAGAGATTTAAACACATAAGCCCTAAACACGTGAGTGTTGGAGTGTATATCAATGAGAGGACCTATCACTTTGGCATGGCATAGATTTCATTTAAATCTCGACGATTAATTGAATTTTGAAGTTTGCATGTAAATAAATTCATGAAAATTTATACTCTTTATCCTTCTTAATTGTGTTCTTGTTTATAATGCATATATTCTTGGATATTGATGGGAGATTAGAAGATTAGTCATAGTGATTTCATTTAATTTAACTTCAATTTGATTTTACCTATCATTTCTCGAGAACGAGCAAGAGCTAAGTGTGGGGGTATTTGATGCAACAATATTATTCGATAGTTTCACCCACATATAACTAGTGTTTTGCCTATTTTTTATATATAAAATGCCTTGATATTCTTTGTTTTATGTTTTGAAGGCACTTTTGGATGAAAGATGCAGAAAGGAGTAAATTGGAGATAATTGGCAAATTTGACCTTCAGTCGATGTTTTGTGCAGAGCGTGAGCTCTAGAGGTTGAAATAAAGTGATTCTAGTGGCATTAAAAAGCTAACATCCATAGCTTTCTGCACATCTAAGGCAAGAAAATAAAATAAGGAAGAGCATGAAAATCACAGCCTTCAAAGTCAAATCTCGCAATCTGCCAGTGTTGACCTTCGTCCATTCCAACTTGAATATCTGGAGCTACAGACCTCCAATTGATGCAAACTCAATTGTTTTGGATTCATGACTCAAAGGTCTATACAATCTCCAAATTTCAGCCAAAAAAAATGTCATATGAGGGAGATATGATTTTTCAAAGATGACATCTGAATTTTGCCAGCAAATAGGTTTCGTGAAGAAACAAGTCCAAATTACATTTCAAAGCATCTAAACCAATATTTCGTGAAGCAACTGAGTTTAATAATTGTGGCGGATCTACGTTATTAAGCTTAAGGAGAACATTCAATCAAATCAAACATAGACTGCGGACAATTATGTTTTCTTGATTAATCAACTTATCTAGTTCCTAAGGCTGCCATTAAATTAAATTACTAGTGCGGACACTGTGGTTGTTTGATGGTTAGGGTTAGTTATACGGCGGATCCGTTAACTAACCAATGTTTAGAAGAGAAAAATATTCAAAATATAAATTGATGTTTCGTTTCCATGATCAGTTCTGATTTCTATAGGTGGATGTGTGCTTGTGACCAAGGTTTGTTCTCTTGATAATTTTTTGATTTTATTAAATTTCGTTTGATAGTTTTCTGTTTTCTTTTGCTTTACCCTAGATAACGTCCAAACCCTCCCCCCCCAAATTGTATATCATCTAGCATAAAAATCTAACTTGAACTTCCTCGTGGGATCGACCCCTTGCTTGCTCTATACTATCTTGTGTGTTGTGTTTGAAGCTAGGGTAATTAATTTTTGCGACCGCGACATCGCAACAGTTGCCTTGTTCAGTCATGTATCTTATTACTTGTGACTTGAGCTATTTATACACCCTCATTACATAAAATCACATCATAGAACTTGAAGTTGTAGAAATACAAGAAGGTTAGGCGTCACAACTATTGGTGAGAAAGGTTGACATTGTACTCACAAGATATGCATCATGCTAACAAGGTATGCCCTATACTTACTTCGTTATTATCGAGAAAGCTAGGTGCCACATTGACTTCTGAGAGGTTGCAACAATTTATTATGGTGTGTGCCAATGATGGGCTCTTTGGGAATTTACACAAGATTTGGATTTGGCCCAAGGTTTGTTATTGGGAAAAGGCCCTTAACTTAGTAGATAGGAAGTCCACTTGGGAGAAAGCTCATTAATGGATAGGGCGATCTACTTGGGTGAAGAGCTAGCTTATTTGTATTCTAAATGCTGCTCTCACTGAACGGGTGCTAAAGGAATGGTTTCCCTGCAGGAACAATGATTACATATCCATCCTAATGTCTGGGTATTCCATGGAAGCATATGACATTCTAAGCTTTCTTTTTTATGCAAACCTCAAAGATTCAAAAATCTACAATCAATCGACACATTATAAAAAAGTTAAATTCAAGTTTATAGTATAACTTGACATAACAATAATATGTACCGAGACACCAAGACTATAAAATCCAAACCCTTACCCAATACCTATTAAGAGATGTGAACAAGAAGCATGGTTTATGCCACAAAACTTAGTTAATTCTTTGATAAGTTAGAGTAGTTTCATAAGGAACCAAGAGTAAGAGCAAGCTCTCACATACAAGTTTTATTTCTGAATAATCAATCAATCTCTTATCAAATTTAAAATCTAAATACAAGCTAAATAACTCTATTTATAATAGGTAAGAACATCCTAAAAAATATTGGAAAAATAATGAAGAGTTCTAAATAAAATAGAAAAAGAATAATAAATCAACTAGGAAATTAATACAATTCCTATAGAGTTGTTTGTGGACCTTATCACAAGGCTTTTTCAATGCATGATTGACGTGAAATTATAATTCAATATAAAACAAGATCTCTAAAAAGTTTTGATAAACTTTTAGCTAGATCTAATGGTCGGTTTGAAAGTTATACTTGTTAGCATAAACATGTGCATTAGGAAAAATAAGCCCCAAGCTGCCTCTAATGTCATTGAATGATAAGGAAACCTTGTAAATGGCAAAATCCATAAAATAAACATAAACATGAGTTGCTATCATGGAAATCCTTGCTAGAATAATCATAATTGTTGTCACATATGCTTTCCTTGTAGAAATAAAATACTTACTAAATAAGAAGTCCATAAATTATAAGGAAACAAATTGCAAAACCCATAGAATAACTTTTGGCATGACTTTAAACACGTTGTCCTATCTCTTCTAGATTAATTAATGGATCTATCATATATGGATGGAAAAATTACAATGTCTAGTTTTCATCCTTACTAGAATCGAAGCAAAATTTCTTCTGTAGCTTCAGATATATCTCAAATAGTGCACAAAGGTCTAGTCAAGCATATTTACAATTTATTAACCCTAATATCTAGAATCAACCCAATTAATTCCTCTTGGATCCTCTAAGTTTTAGACCTTGTAATAAGCCTAATTGGTATCTCTAATGGATCATATGGTGATGCTCGTTGATTCATTTCATTCCCCCTCTCCTGAAAATGATTTGACCTCAAATCATACCTTGTTTTGATGTTGGCTTGCTTTTGGAAAACACATTAACTTGATTTTGTGATTTTGATCTTCTTTTTCCTTCTTCTTCTTTTTTTAAATTGTAAACAACTACATCATAAATAATCTATATTTTTTCAACTTTTGTCGCAACTAGATTTTTATATAATGACAATGATGAAATAATACAAAAACTAAAAACTAAATGGATATAACATGATTTTAGAGCCTTGATTTGATACCACCTAATGCGAAACATGTTGCTACCTAATTTTTAACCCATGTTTTGATGAATTTTCAGAAAAATCCAAAAAATAAAGAAAAACAACGAAAATCCAAAAAAATACATTTTTAATATATTTGCGTTGTTTTTAGCATTGTATCAAAAGAATTTAAATTTTAAAGGGTTTTTAGAATGCGTTCGACTTTTAACGTGTCATTTTTAAAATAATTGATTTTCCTCATTGAGTCGATGTTGATATTGCTCGTGTTCAGAAAATACAAAAAAATAAGAAAAATCAAAATTTATAAAAAAAGAAAGTTGAGGGACCAAGTTGGAAACCTAGCAATATTTTTACCTATAAATACTGGTCTCTACAACACACACAAGAGGGGGGGCAATTTTAAAACATTAGAAAAAACACAAAAAGAAAAACCTTAACCCTAAACCCATCACTTTCAAAGCCAGCCACCACCCGAACCAACCAATTTCCACAGAACACTTACTCTCCCTTCCCCCGGCCAAAACCAGAGAAAACCATAGGATAACACCCCACACTGGGGGCAAATAAGAGATATTTTAAAGATAATGTTAGAATCAATTGATAAGGGGGAAGGCTAAGAACAAAAGTCCAACTATTAAGAGAGGGCTAAAAAAAAGAAACCATAGATTGGGGGCATGTGAGAAAACTTTGAGGAAGGCTATATAAAAAAAAAGAAAAAGAGTGGAAATTGCCAACAATTAAAGGCAAGTCAAAGATTAAGGAAGGAGAACGCTTATCAAGCCTAGGAAGGGCAAAAGAGGTTTCAATTAAGAAAAGACACAGCATATGCCAAAAGTCAATACCAGAAAAAAAAAAATACCGAGTTACAAACATTGTTTTTTGGTATCAATGATAAAGCCTCTAATGATTAGATTGATTATTCATCAAGGAAGAAGTTGGATTTGCTTTATGACCTATGTTAAGAGAATTCTGATCTTTGAGGTTAACAAGGTTATATGTTATTTTCTCTACAAAGACAACAAAAGAAAGAGAATTGATGAATAGTTGATGTTGATCCTAAGTCTTTGAAACCCTCAAACACCTTTTTGAGCTTGTGAATTTCCCTTTCTTTCATAGTCATGAACCATAGCCTGCATTACGTGCTTTTAAAAGCTCTTTTCGATCAAGTAAGCAATCTGAATTGATAAATGGCGCTCTCAAAACTGGAAGAGCTTTTCTATAAGGGTCGTGACTTCATGAATTAAGCTACTGGTTATTATGCATATTGATAAAATAAATGCTAAGAAAAAAAACACCTTTTCTTGATAAAGCCTGAGCATCTTGTTTTTTAAATTAAAAAAAAAATGTCACCTCATCACAAACCATCAAAAGGATATACCAAAAATCATAGTTTAAAGTGGACACAAAGAACCATGGGAAATGCCATTTTAATCTTACAACGGGTCGATTTCTGTTTTCAAAATACAAGATAATCAAAGGACTACATTGAATGACGTGCGTTGGGTCTTTGACCAAAAAAGCTTGATTTTCAAAAGATCTTTTCCAAAACTGATATCTCTCTGATTTCATTTCAACAATTAGACTTGAATATACATGACCTTTGAAGTATGAGATTTGATTCTAGAACAAGAAAGATTGTCGAACAAAGAAGAACATTGATTAAATCTGCGGAATCTTTGACATGAAATGACATCAACTCTTCTCAATATTCCTTGAAAAGTTGAGACACCGTGGGGCAATACAATGGACCTTGAGAAGAAAAACAAGCAGTATTCAAATCAGCTTGGGGGCAAAGAAAGATGATTAAATGAAAAATCAGTAAACGGAGGACAATATGGTTCAAAGAAAGATAATCAATGAACGAAAACATTCAGATCACACCGAGGGCAATATTGTTAAAAAATATTCCATGATCTAGTGAACTCCATCAGCAATTGAAAACAACGTTGTGCTTGAAGGACATCTTCATATCTTTATCTTGGGGTTATCCTTTGAAACATGGCTATAACAGATGTTATCGCATAGTTGCATTTGAATGAATGTTGGAAAAAGTGCACACCACCAAGACTAATTGTGGAACCATCTGTTTTGAAGCTTAAAGGCACACTTCACTGTATGAATATGGGTGATAGATTGAACATCATCGATGAAGCCGATACATTTCCTTTCACAATCTGATTAGACGAGCTGAGGGGAATCCCTGGAAAAGAACATTGAGCTTACAATGATGAACCTTGTACTACAAGCTATGAGATGCATGTCTGGATGACTTGACAGTTCCATGAAGGTTGATGATAACATATACCTGAAGAGTATTGTTTCAGCTTGAGGCAAGTTTATGACTGATTGACAATCTTGATGGTTGTTGGCACGATTCGCACAATCAATAAAAGAACAATTCTCAAGATAATCCAGAAGATAAATGATAAATCAAGCAACACCACACTTGGGGGCACATTCATGCTTGATAAACAACGAGAGGAGTAATCATCGTGGATAGCCCAAGATAGGCACGACACTTACAGTTGAGAAGAGGGCTAGCATACAGATAAGCTGGTAAATCAGAAGGACAAAGAAGGCTTTGGAATGCAAACAAAGGCACCTTATGATGATGGGACATCAAAGTAGGGGGACCTATATTCCAAATCAGGTAAGAATGCATGCATGTCATCTAACCTCAAAACATTGCATAAATGTTTTTGAATTGTTATAGGAAAAATCTTCAATGAGGTTCGGCAAGATTGTGGAAAAAAAAAAGAAGGATTGCGTTGATGATAACCAAGAATCAGTTTTGATCATGGAATAAGAAGAAGATGAGATGAACCCTACCATTAGGAAAATCTCAAATAAATGAAAAGATCAATCTTGCCCGAGTTTCAAACCCGACGATCAGGAATTATCAAGAAGCACCAAGTTTTCCAGCCCTTCTTCTATCATCCCTTCAGGACTTCGCCAGGTAAGTCCTATTCTTTTCACACTTGTCACTTCACATTCTTTTCATATGGGTAGGTCACCCATTTCAATGAGACCATACTTTATATTTTTTTCATCTGGGTAGGTCACCCATTACAATGAGACTGCACTTCATATTCTTTCCCTCTGGGTAGGTCACCTATTACAAAGAGAGCGTTTTTCACATTCTTTTTACCTGGGTAGGTCACCCATTACAACGAGACCAATTTTTACACATTTTCTTTGGTTTTGGTTAAAGGAGGTCGTCAGATGGGATCTCAGGTAGCTTTGGTTAAAGAGAATCGCCAAATGGGATTTCAGGTTGATCGAGCTTCTCACATTTTCAAGAGATGCGACAGCATATCTCTTCTCCATCTCCGCCGGCCAGACCCGACAAAAGCCTAGCAGCTGACAGCCCCCTTTGTCTTGCCACCACCTGAAACAGAGAAGAATGGAAAAGTAAAAGAAAAGAATCGATATGTAGAGAGAAGCAGATCCGAAATGGAGAAGAAGAGAAAAAAAAAAACAGATCTGAAAAACAAAGAAATAAAAGCCTAAAATCGACTGTTTGTGCGTTTCTCCTTGTTGCAGGTGGCAGTGACCTTCATAGATGGCGTAGGAAGACAGAGAAGAAAAAGAGGTTTCCGATCCACTGTTTTGTTGCCTTCATCAGCATAATGGCGGCACCACTATTCCAGCACTGTTTCAGCACTGTTCATACAGGTCCAGAAGGTTTTCCAGCCCTGTTCTCGTGGTTGCACTATTTCTGATTCTATTTTTGGGCTTTTTTGTAATTTTAAAATTTTTTAATGTATTTGTTGTTTAGTTTTTGAATTTTTTTTATAATTTGTATTGTGCAAATGTGGATGTAAAAAAAGAAAAAGAAAAAATATATAGTGAAAGTGAACATGTTGTTTTGAATTTTTTATGAATGTTTTTTTATGATAAAATTGCAAGGAATAAAGAAGAATTTAATATTTTGATTTTCTCATGGTTAAGAATTATGAACTTATACGTAAGTCGTATTTCTAATATCCAATGAAAAGATAAAATTTTTAAAACTTCTTTAACACATCAAAGCCATAAAGTAGCTTACCTCAGGTAAAGTGCGTTAGGGGTGCTAATACCTTCCCTAACCACAACCAATCCCGTACCTGTGAATCTTTGACAAGACCAGTATACCCGGGTTTCCTAGTAGCCCTCAATTAAATACTAGGTGGCGACTCCAACGAATTCAATCAAGCAAACAAACAAACAAAAAATCGCTAAAAAGATGTCGCACCGGTGACATGCAACAAAACCTATGGGTATAAAGATCCAGAAACCAACAATCAAATTGATATTTTCTAAGAAAGCTAAATTCAAGCTTGTGATTGAATTTAACACAATGATAAAATGTACCAAGATACCAAGATTATAAAAACCAAAACTCTACCCAACACCTATTAAAACATGGGAACGATAAGTATAAAAGATGTCATGAAGTTTGGTTAATTTTTTGATAAGTCGGAGTGGTAAAAGAATACTCTTACACACAAGTTTTATTTTTGAATAATTAATCCATATCTTGTTAATTTTTGAAACCTCAATATAAGTTAAATAATATTTTTTAAAAATAGGTAAGAACATGCTAAATAATGCTGAAAAAATAATAAAAGAGTTTTAAATAAAATTAGAAAAAAGGATCCTAAATCATTTAGAAAATTAATACAATTCTCGTATAGTAGCTTCTAAACCTTATTTCAAGGCTTTCTAAATGTCTAATTAACTTGAAATTTTAACCCAATATAAAACAAGACCTCTGAAAACTTCTAATAAAATTTCAGTTCAATTCAATGATTAAATTAAAAGTTATAGTTATTAGCGTCAAATTGTACATTAGAAGAATGAGTCCAAAATTGTCTATAGTGTCCTTAAATGATAAGGAAACCAATAAGAAAATACATTAAACAAAAGGAAACACAAGTTGACCACATGAAAACCCTTGCCAAAATAATCATAATTGTTGTCACCTATGCTTTCCTTGTAGAAGATAAATCCTTATTAAATAAGAAATCTACAAATCATAAGAAAATAAAAAACAAAAATTATACATTAACTTATGACCTAACTTTAAACACGTTGTTCTATCTAGTATGGATAAATTATTAGGTGCAACATATATGGATGGAAGGATTACAATGTCTAATTTTCAGTCCAACTATAATAAAAGCAAAATTCCTCATGTAACTTATGACATGTCTCAAATAATACACAAAAATCTAGTCTGATAAATTTACAGTTGATATTAACTCAAATATAAGAATCAATCCAATTAATCTCTCTCGAATTAACTTCAAACACGGTAAATGTCTTTTGAGTTGCATTGAAGAAGCTTGATGTTATTTCCCTTCCTGTCCGTTTCTTTTCAGTTTTGAAGATTTTGCTTGCAGTTATGTGATACGAACACCAAAGATTTTCATTAACAAAATATTTAAAAAATCTCCCAAGGGTGGATTGTCTTGGAAACCTACCTAAAAGATCATTGCAGAGCTTTCCTACTATATGATCCTTGTTTCATGATTTATACGAACACCAAATTTATATATCTAGTTTACTATACAACGTGAAATTGAATTAATTGAAAATTAAACTTTGTAATTTGTTTTAGTATTTTTATAGGGTTATTTTGGTTTTATGATCTAATTCACGGGTTTGAAAGGTTGATTCGGTTTGTTTTTTTACATCTTTTTTTTTATTTTTTTCTCAATTGCATCCTTCAATATAAAGTCGATTATAAATTAAGTTTTATAATTTGTTTTCTACGGGTTATCATAATCTCATAACTTAAGTTATGGATTTGACATATTAACTCAAATTGACTCAAGTCAATCTAATATATTGTTATTTTAATATTAAAAAAATATTATCTTGAAAAATTGAGTTAAATTATATTTTTACAGGTTATCTGAGTTGCTTTTAGACCTGTAAAAATAATCGAGTCCCTTCAAATTAACCCCGACATGTTTTTTTTCATTAAAAAATATTAACAATATCTAAAAAAAAAATTTATATAAAAACAAAAATCTGACATGATACACAGCGTACCACATGTTATATATCTAGTTTACTATATATAGAACGTTAAACATACTACGCAGACTGGTTAGTGGTCACCACATCCGTCGCTATTAGCCGGTATACTCCCGTGACTGTGGTTGATGGTTATTGTCACGGGGTTAAATTTTTCACAACTAAACTTAACCCAATGCGGCAGTCTAGTCCCAACTAGACTCAGCCTTGTCTCACCCTTTCACTCGTGTTTTCCTACGACTATGTGTTTCGCTCACTCAA
>Ga0325405_1006258_pt1 | contig 12028 bp, 7 predicted proteins | sample PopdelMetagenome_21_FD_205663 | JGI IMG/M metagenome (GOLD analysis project Ga0325405, IMG submission 205663) | Populus deltoides microbial communities from Bellville, Georgia, United States - Xylem-Control-R2 | ecosystem: Host-associated > Plants > Phyllosphere > Stem > Wood/Secondary xylem...
GATTAAAAAAAATATGTTTTACAAAATCACTTTTAAATGTGATTTGTTAGATTAAAATATGTGTTTGATTGAAATTGTAGTTAAATTTTTATTGAGTAAAAAACAGTTTAAATGTATTTAATTAAAATATCTTTTAAGAGTATTGTTTGTAATATAATGAATAAAAATAACATGTAGTAATTTTATAGTTGTGGATTATATTATTGTGCATTGAATTTTTAATACATCATAAAAATGTAATATTAATGTTCTAATTTTATTACCCCATTCAACTACTTGTAATCTCATCACAACTATGATTTATTCAAGATGACATCTGGTTTCATAGCTTTCCGAATATGGAATGATATATGTTAAAAAATCATGGAGAATAAAATCAGGATTACGATTATATTCTACAAATACTGTATTTTTCTACGACTTCCTTCTAATATAATTACGTATTATCATTGATGCCATTACAATCTAAATTTGCAATTTGTACGGGAACACAAACATGTTTTATAAAATTCTTCATCTGTGTTTTCATACTCTAAATAGCACATTTAATCATATTGTATGATAACGAGTGTACACGACTGTATTTTTCTTCCCAACTTATTGGCTGTCATCAACACCAAAAACCTTACAAGTAATATCTCTTGTCTTTATATAAATCTAAATATCCATACTAATTTAAATATCCAATATCAACAAAATAATATCTCACTGTGATAAGAAAAAATTTGCAAGCAATTCCGCATCAAGTGCACACTCTCTCATTCCTGATTCCGGACTGAACAGGACAACTGAGAAAAGCTACACTACACAGTGACAATTTGACCGATCCTCTCTTCTTGCTCTGTATATCAGGATAGAGCAGAGCAGCCAACTACCATACAGAGCCAACCATCTCTAAAAAAGAACTGATAGATCCTAATTTAATTTCGTGCTAGTATGATAGAACTGTTTCTGGGTTCCTGCAGCAGACGAAAAGAGCTAACTGGAAAACTTAACCAGGCGACTAAAAAATTATAAATCCTGAACAATAGCAATCCACATCATACGCTATATGAACTTGTGAAAAAAGAAGTTCCATTGAAACCAGAAACATGAAAGTGTATGGTTGCAGTTCAGTCCTACAGCTCCAGGTTGTGCACTGAATCAACAACATCGGTAGGCCCCATTGAGCCTCAGGCAACACTATAGAGGATAGATCTCCCCCATTACACAATAATAACAAAAGAAATTGAAATTATTATAACTCAAACTTGCTTCACAAAAAGTAATCAGATATACAACCGCTAGGATAGACCTCAACTGCTAGGATATATCTACTTGTGTCTGGTGCAAATATTCATGTCTAGAAAAAGAAAAAAATGACTTCCAAGCTTTCTGACCTGATCTTAGGAAATAAAACCACTAGATCATTCCAAAGGACTGTCATTGCAACATGAGAACACTATCAACAGTGATGATACCAGTTCAAAATCCAGCATCTTATATAACAAAAACACGACAGTTACTAGAATTAACAATATTATAGCAGAGTGGCATTGCGGCCAAAAAGTATCACGGCCACAAAACATAACTAAGTAACACTGTCAGATGCTGGTCACATTCTGTCAGCAAGATACTTGGCCAGTGAGTTGACAGGCTTAGCAGAGTCAACATTTCCCATTTCCCTATGCCGAATCTTGATCCGAGCAAGGTAATCAGCTGCAATCCAAGCAAAGCTCAGCATCACTGAAGTACCAGCACCATCTGGATCTTGTAACTCCAGAGATTTCTTCACCCATTGAGGATGGTAGACAACCTGGTACCAAGCCGACGCCTTCTGCTCATAAAGCTTGTTCTTTTCACCATCCTCAAGTTGCTCAAACTCTAAATCCATTTTCTCAAAGATTTGCCTGAATTCTTTCTTTAAAGAATTGTAAGAATGTTTAAGCCTATCTTTCAGCTCTCCTTGCTTCCGGCTGCTGTACTTCGGCATAGACCATATGTGCCCTGTTACAACCTCTTCCTCCCTCTTCACTTTATACTGAGAAAGAAGGCCATTCAACTGCCCATCATATGAGCACTTTTGATCCCAGGCATCACTGATATAATCACTAGCTCCCACCACTTCAAGATCAGAATCATAAGGGATATCACCAGGCACGAGATTAAGCTCCGAAGATGCAGCTACATCTTCATCATAAGCATCTTTTATCTGGCGATATAGCCTTCCCAAAATTTTCTCTGACTTGTAGGACTGGTATTCCTCTTTCCCCATAAAATCTGGGTACATTTTGGGTTTCAAATATGGAGGCATGCTAACAACTTTCCCAGTCTTGGGAAAATCAACAGCTGTAGCGGCTAACTCTGCCAGCGTTAGGCAGTTCTTATCCGTAGCACCATACTCACTCAAATCAGCATGAACCACGTGTGCATTGCATATTGCCCCTAAATTCTCGTTCACCATGTTTTTTGCAAAGAATTCTATAATATCCTGTATGACAAAAATACAAAACATTAGAAATTTACTCAGTGGCATGCATGGCAATCACAAAATAATTAAATGACCTACAATCCGAATCCTCAGCGGTATTCAGAAATGTATACACGATACAAATATATCAGTTTCACAAAATAATTAAATGACCTACAATCCGAATCCTCAGCGGTATTCAGAAATGTATACACGATACAAATATATCAGTTTCAGCTTACAAATATATCAGTTTCTGCCAAGCATGATTTTCCCTCATATCTGATCTTCCAGTTCAGCAACGTAGTAGAATTAGAATGACGCAGCAATGTTTTTCTTGTTTTAATAAGAAAAAGGCTAATACCCGGTTATAACCTTCCTTCAGGTGGAATCCAGGGAAAAGGAATTTGGAAACTCGCATCCTTCAGCATTTTTACACTGAAAGGTTTCTATTAAAATCAGAACCTGCACTCCTATAATGCTCAAACTTCTAACATTGCATGAACTAGTTGCCCCTGATGTCTGATGCATGCAAATGGTTTAGAGAAGGTGCAGATACAAGACTTGTAGCTCAGAAAGTTGGATGACACTGAACTTGAGAACTGCTATCATATATCCTGGATTAAAAGAGACAAAAATACAAAATAGCCTCCCAGTATGTTTATGAAAGTTAAAACTGGCATGAAGGTTCTTCACATGGGTATTATGCTTAAGATTAGGGACATGTATGAGTTACCCAATTTACATAGTAAAGGAGGTGAAGAAACTCTCTCAAGGTAACGTGAGTGAAAAATATATTTGCAGATAACGTTACAAGCACTACAATATTCCACAAACTTCAGAGGTAATATTTGAATAAAGCACATAGATACCTGATGATTGACAGGACGAGCAAGAAGTTTGGCTTCTGCAGCGTCGTACTGCATGGGTATCCAGCTCCTCTTACTGGGAGGAATTAGGTTTTCATCCCAAGTGACAAAGTAGAGATCCCCATCAAGATCACTTCCAGAAGCTTCATTTGTGTGGGGCCTCTCACCTTTCTGTGGGAAGACAAGGCAATCATACAAGTGGTGAAGTCCTGGGACATCAACCGCTTCCAAAACCCTTACATCTCCAGGATGAAGACAGGGATTCTTAGCTATTACCACAGTCCCTTTGACAACTTGAAGATTTTTCTTGGCCTCACTAAACTTTGCGCCATGCTTCATAAAACATTTTTCCAGAGATGAATTTGACACTTGAATAAAGCACTGGCCTTGTTCAAGCATCCCTAGCTCGTCCAAGCAGCCCATCAACCATCTTCCGGAGGGAACAAAAATTCGAGTCTTCTCTCTAAGGCCCCAAAGCTGTGCAGCCCTTACACAAGTTAGCATTCCTCGTAAATGAGGTTCCCTATCAGGCTTGAAACCTGCACTCAACATTATAGCAGCAACATTCCCTTGGTCAGCACATGATGCAGTGAGGACATCAAATGCAACATCCGAGTTAACAAACATTTGGTCTAGTTTGGAGACCATAGTTTCCTGCATCTTCCAGAATACTGCATCAGGAACATTGAGAGTTGAGAGCAGTGTAATTATCTGCCTGTTTAGGAAACCAGGTTGAAACCTAGTCCAAGAACAGATTTCCAAAGTCGTATGGTTTGATTGGAACTTGTTCATGCTCGGCCTCAAAGACAAGCGGACACCGTCACCTTTCCCTGGCCAACAAGCCACAACTCCTTTGCAACCAGCATATCTGATTTGGTAAGCGCAGGGGGGATCAATATCTAACTTGAGTTTCTCTGCAACTTCCCTGGCAAGATCTGGAGTGATAATGCCAATGCCATCAGAGAAAACATAGCCATTCCTTTCAATATCAGGAAGATCAGAATTAACCTCCTCTGGTGGAACTTCTATAGTCGCATAAGTGGAGGAGAAACACTGACCCATTCTTGCCGCACACTTTGCAATGTTCCTATTGGTGAACTTCCCCATCCAGCTTTTAACATCCAGCACACTTATGTTTCTTTCTTCAGCAAAAAACCAAGCAGATTGGTCCCTCAGTTGATTGGCTGAGAAGGCCAAAAAGGAGTATCTCCGACCACATAAATAAAACCCTTCCGTCAGAATGCTCCTCACTCGTTTGAAGATTCTTGTTTTCTGAGGGAAGGAGTTAGATGTGATGTCTCTGACAATAGGAGCAACATAATAGTTTAGAACATTTGAATTCATTCTCTGCAAGCCCTCATCCATGAAGGTAACTCTGAGAAACCGATCAGCAACATCCTTGTATTTCCTCAAAACCCTATTGGAGAGTTCGACTTCAGGTGGAAGGCAGTAGGCTTTAGTTGGAGTGATGACCAGCCTTCTAATCTCTACAATGTCGCCCAACTGTTTCGGATTTTTAAAAAGGTTTGGGTTCTTCAGCAACCATTCTTGGACAGCTTTAAGCCTCTTATAAGCGTTGAACACTGGGCGTCTGTAAGTACAGATGTGCTTCAGTGCAGACACATTGACTTCAGTATGTTGATTTCTCAACAAGTCAAAGAAGTCATTTGATAATTGATGCTGATTGAATATGCCTTTATGCATGACAGCATTCACCAAAAACAATACCTCAAAAGTTATTCCCTCCTTGTGATGAATACAAAAGAATGGATCTGACATGGGCATTCCAAAGTCCGGTTCGTCCAAAATCCTGATCCGTCGTCTGTGGTTTTCCTCCTGAAGGACCTGAACCCTCCGTTCCTTGAGATATTTCACAGCCTTTCTCAACTTTGAACCGTGACGAGGAGGGATTGATACTCTATAAGAATGGCACCGACCAATAGCCCCGCTCGCTGTAAAATCTGTGGTCCGGATCCAAGGGTCATCATCATCCAACAAATCAAAAGGAACCCATGCTTCAATATCATCATCAGCAGTTCTATACCAGACCCAAGGTGCAGAAGCCAGCTGCAACAAAAGAACTAGACATGATGTTTCAGTGTACTGTATGATCTCATTAATGTCTCTCACTAGGAACTCCACTTTAAAATCACATTTTATAACAGCATGTTCAGATGTACTTTTGAGGGAGAAAGCAGTATTTCTAGAGAAACAAAACCTGCATGTTCCATCAAAAGGATCTACTAGAAAATCAACACCAGAGGGAGGTCCTCTCCAACCAACAAAGAACTCGTCACGACTAACCAAGTTCCCTATCTCAAAGCCCACATCAGATAGCTTAAAGGGAGTTGTTGTCCTCCTCCGCTGATTCAAGGTGAAAGGATTTTTAGGCCCCAAGCTAACCTTCAATGCTTTGTTATTCAAGAAGAGCTCGCAGCGCCCTGAAGCATTCATAGCCGAAGTTGCTGATTGAGGTAAGGCAAAATGCACAAATGCATGGGGCACCACTCTCCTATAATCTTCTGTCCTTTCGATCTTTGTGATGTCAGTGATCTCGAAGTTGGGATAGGACTCAGGAGGAGTCCACGAAGTCTTCAATCTACACCGCCAAACAAGTCCAATAGCTCTGTCCAAGTATTCCAAAAGATCTTTTGCAGTGACATGAATGTCAAACCCACCAACACTAACTTGGGTTACCACTGTTTCCTTCGCTCTTCCTTCTGCCTCCATTCTATTGTTAAAGATTCACCTGCTGCTAAAGATTATAGCAAAATCTTCTACCAAGAACCTGTTAAAGAAAACATGACAAACAGAAAAGAGATATTAAAGCTTGTACTTTCTTGCAACACATTGAACATCAACCCAACGCATTCTCTCAAATAAACGAATGAAATAACAAATTCACAAGAAGTGCCAACAACAAACGAAATATAAAGCTCGAGACTGGCAATTTTTTCCAGAAAGAATCTTAAATATGTAGTTACCCAAATTCCAATTCTCTTAACACTTATCAGTTACCAAACAGAATTTCAACAAACCCCGTCAACCCATTTCATATAAGAACAACATTTTTCCAATGCAACACCCGGGACAAACTAATTATTATATAAACAATCTAAACCAGTGAAAAACATGATCATATATTATTAAACTAAAAAAAACAGGCACTTTCTCATGCTTGTAACAAGTTTACCAAATAGAAACAATCCATTTGCGAAAGTTTGCAGCTTTAATTAAAAAAAAAAAAAAACACCTTAGTTTCGTTCTCTTTACACCTTCTCAGCAACCAGACAGGATTTCAACAAACCCCATCAACCCATTCATTAATTAAAAAGAACCCATCTTTCCATAGCAAAACCCAGGACACACTCGCGAACACATGAACAATCTAAACCAATGCATCATATACTATTAAGATGACGAAAAAAAACCATTTTATCAAACCCCATCAACCCTTTCCATAAAAAAGAACCCGTTCCCCCATAGCAAAACCCAGGACACATTATTATACACATGCACAATCTATATCAAAATGAATCACACAATAATGTATCATCAAAATAAAAGTACTAACCTTTCTGTTTATCCCTTTTAAAGTTATGATCCTGATCAAGCTAGAATTGAGACAATCTTCATGGGTTTTCAGTGAGTTAGAGAGGAGGATAGTGTGAGTGGCTAGCTAAACAAAGAGAACAAAGTTGATGTATATATATATAGCATGGGTGTTGGTTAATAGCTTGTACGTCAAGCTGTTTTGGTCAATAGCCTGCTTGCGAAGCTGTTTTGGTCAACAGCCTGCATCTGAAGTTCTTTTGGACTTGTGGTTACCTCCTAGGAGAAGTTGTTCCGAGAGAAAGAAACCATTTTTTTTTAGCTGAGGTCACTTTCTCTTTTCCCCGCCTGGGGTTGGTATTTAAAAAATAATAATAATAATAATAATAAAGTTTAAATTAATAAGTAATACAGCTTTCCCCACTAGGCTGAGAAAAAAACTGAAAAACTGATTAAACTGAGAAAATTAAAAAAAAATAATCAAAAAACCGAACAAAAAAAACTGATTAAAATTTTGAAAAAACCAGCCGGTTTGATTTGGTTTCGGTTTTATAAACAAAAACAGAAAAAACCGAACAGAACCGAAACCGAAAAAAACAGAGCCAAACTGGAAAAACCGAGCCAAACCGGTTTGCTCCGGTTTTTGCCCTAAAAAACCGAACCGAACCGAAACTGGTCGGTTTGACCCGGTTTCAGTTCGATTTTTTTAAAAAATTTTGGTTTGGTTACTTTTTTTAATAAAAACCGAACCGAACCGAAAATAATTACCCCTATTCCCCACATTTTTTTTTCTTTTTTTTATTTTACATGTTTTTTTTCTTTTCTTTTTCAAGATTGTCTTCTTCTTCTTTTTTGTTTTTTTATTTTTCCCTATATTATTTTTCATTTTTTTTGGGCTTTACATGTTTTTTTTCTTTCCAAAATCATCTTCTTTTTTTATTCTTTTTTGTTTCTGTATTTTTTTAAATTATTTTTGTCGATTTTTTTTAATATTGAACTGGTTGAGAATTTATCTTTAATTTTCCCTACATGTTTTTTTTCTATTTTGTTTCAATTTTTTTTTCTTTTTTTTCTAAAATTGTCTTTTCTTCTTCTTCTTTTTTTACATAAAATTTTTTGTTAATTTTATTTTTTTAATATTGAGCTGGTTGAGAATTTAGTTTTTTAGTTTTTTTCTTTAAAACATTATGGATTGTTACAGTGTTTCCCCACATGATTTTTTTATGATTTTTTTTTATAATTGTCTTTGTCAATTTTATTTTTTTTCATATTGAACTGGTTAAGAATTTAGCTCTGTAGTTTTTTTTCTTTAAAACACTATGGATTGTTACAGTGTTTCGCCACATGATTTGTTTTTGTTATGATTTTTTTTAAAATTATCTTTATTGATTTTATTATTTTTAATATTGAGCTGGTTGAGAATTATAACTATAGATTTCCTCATGAAACACTATAGATTGCTATAGTGTTCCCCTGCATAGTTTTTTTTCTTTCGTTTTTTTATGATTTTTTTAAAAATTATTTTTATTAATTTTATTTTTTTAATATTAAGCTGGTTGAGAATTTAGCTTTATAGTTTTTTTTTTAAAAAAACATTGTGGATTGCAACAATTTTTCTTCATATATTTTTTTAATTTTTTTATAATTTTTTCTACAAATCCACAACAACACACAAGCATGCCATAAGCTCACAACATCACGCGGACATGACATTTAATAAATTACTAAATAGTACAGTTTGTAAACACACTAAAAGTTATAATTAAAAATTATAACATTTTAAATCATAACATTTTAAAAAAGGTGAGGATAGAGAAAAGAGAGATAAATAAATAAAACTCATAAATATATTAAAGCTTGAATTATAATACAGATTTTAATAAAACAATAACAAAAATATTATTAATGATAACTCAAGTATCCCATGATTATTATTTAAATTATGGTTCACTTTGTTTATTGGTAATAATTTTTTTAATATTTTAAATTTTATTTTATTTTATTAAAATCTTTTCAATATTATTAATATATCAAGGCATAATTTGTTTTGGGTGCATGTATAGTTACAAACAAAGGCATGTGGCATGTCACTAATCACAGACTATCAAAATTTCATTCTCTTGAATACATATTTATAATGTAACAAAGTTTTGATTTTGGGGTGTTTGAAAATATAATTGTAATTGTTTTTTAAAATATTTTTTATTTGAATATATATTAAAATAATACATATTATTTATTTTTTAAAAATAATTTTTCACATCAGCATATTAAAATGATTTGAAAACACCAAAATTATTAATTTAAAACATAAAAATATAAAATTTTTTAAAATATTTTTAAAACATGAAAATAAACCATTCTTCCTCACATTAACACAAAACCAAAGTATTCAACTTCCGACACAGACATGGTCTCAAATACTTGTGAAAATCACTAAATATAAAAAAATAATTTGATATGATATACTATTTTTTGGCATAAAAAAAGAAAAAAATTATCATTCAAATCAAATTAAATAATTTATTTAAATTTGATAAAACCAACTTGTCCAGAAAATGAGAAAGATCATTGTGTGCATATAATTTAATTTGTTTTTGCTTCCTACAACACAAATAAATTCTGTTAATTTTTCTGATAAGGACAACATTGATTAAAACCTATTAATTCTAGACTAAAATCTGTTAATATTGAAACCTTGATGACATTATGAAAAGATAATTTATAGTTTAGGGATCAATTTGTAGTCATCAGAAAAGATTATATCCTCTCACTCTCTGAGGAGACAAGCACCAAGAGGATATTCGAGTTCCTACGAATATTCTATTCTCCTTTACGCCCCGCATTCTCTCTCTCTAACCCACAGCCAGCCACGTCTAATTTCTCTCTCCTCTTCTCTCTCTCTCTCTCTCTCTCTCTCATAATTTTCTCTCATAATAATAAAAAGTTAAATAAATAATTACCATCACCAATCATTTAACGATTGTCTTCTCCAGCGGCAGTGATCTGGTGCGGTGAGGAAAACAATGAAGTTCTGGAAGAGCTTAAGTAATTTAATGGAGGAAACGTTGCCGGATTGGAGAGATAAGTTCTTATCTTATAAAGATTTGAAGAAACAATTGAAGTTAATTTATCCTAAGGAGGGTGATAAGCCACTGAATAAACGGCCTAGATTGGATGATGATCAAATGGACAGTGGTGAGGTGGAGAAGGAGGTAATTGATTTTGTTAGGGTTTTGGAAGATGAGATGGAGAAGTTTAATTCTTTTATTGTCGAGAAAGAAGAGGATTATGTTATCGAATGGAAGGTATATTTTTTTGCTTATTTGAATTTTAATTTCGATTTAGTTTTTATTTTTATAGTTCATGTTTGTTTGTTTGGTCTTGGCCTTTTTTTAATTGATATTACATGTTTATTTTTTATTTATTTTTTTCAATACTAATATGTCTTCAGTGATTGAATTTTGGGTAGAAAATATATTTTTTCTTACGGTTTATATGAAATTGCTAGTGAGTATATGGAAAAAAAAAAAAGAAGTAGAGAAGAAAAGAAAGAAAGCAGGTTATCTCATGGATCATCTCCCTCCTTTTCAAGTGGGTCCCACATGTGTGCGAGAGGGAGGTAATCTGGATTCAGGGCTCATTTGCATGCGAGTGATATCGAGTGCATTGAATAAACGTTTTGGGTTTGAATTGTATTTGTAGAAGATAGGAATTTGTGTGTTTAATGGTTGATGTGGAATTCAAGTGATTGGTTGACATGAACATGAAAAAGAGAGTGAAGTTTATAAACTTGAAGTGCATTTCTTTTTATAAAGTGATGGGATTTGGGAGAATGTGGTTGGGGTTGACATGTGTTTTAATTGAAATGTGATTTTTGGGCTGTGATTGCAATGCAGGAGCTACAAGATAGAGCAGAAAAGGCGAAGGATTCAAATGAAGAGCTGATGAAAGTAGGGAGGGAGATAGTGGATTTTCATGGAGAGATGGTGTTGTTGGAGAATTACAGTGCCCTTAACTATACAGGTATTTGTCTCCCTTTCCTGTGGTTGGTGAAATCCTGTGATCTCTGTGGATTAAGCGTGATGGACAGTTCATTGAATATGATTTATATCCTTGTGAGCAACTACCCTTTCGGTGACATTGTCAATGTTATGGTGAATGGCTTACAAATCGAGAGAATATGGCAAATAAGAATGCATATTAAGTTGACATGAGCTCAGTAGTGCCTCTTGATGGGAATTGATTAGACTTGTATAGAGATAAGTCTATGGTATTGCGTGCATGAGGGTCACTTGTTTAGTGTAGTGGGAGGGAAAAAAGGGCAACAAAGAAACTTGCCACTGAGGCAGCTACTTATCCTAAACCAGGCCTAAGTCGAAGAAGTGCTTGGAATGGAGGTTTTTCTCATTCAATAACTTGAAATTATTCTTCTGAATCTTTGCGTTCTGTTTGCAGGACTAGTGAAGATACTGAAGAAATATGATAAGAGAACTGGAGCTCTGGTCCGCATGCCCTTCATCCAAAGGATTATGCAACAGCCATTCTACACAACTCATGTACTTAACAAGCTTATTAAGGAGTGTGAGACGATGCTGGATCATATTTTCTCTAGAAAAGAACCATCCGTCTCTCCTCAAATAACTGATGAGATAAGCGGCCTTGATACCAAAACTTCAACTGAAAGTTCAGAGAGGTCGCTCAGAGTTCCCAGCGAACTCCCAGAGATAGAGTATATGGAAAGCATGTACGTGAAGCTAACACTGTCAGCACTTCGCGTCTTGAAGGATATTCGGAGTGGAAGCTCAACTGTAAGCGTGTATTCATTGCCCCCTTTGCAAATTAATACACAGGGAGGGGGATTGGAAGAAAGTTAATGTCTTGGAACAAGCAGCCAAATAGACTTTCTTCATTCTGTTTTTCGAGAAAATCAGAATAGCTAACTTGTTAATTTCTCTCTCTCTTATATTATACAAATGGATTCTGATACCGTGACATTGGTGTGCTTAAATCATAGCTTAGTGACTCCATTTTATTCCTGTAAATTCTTAAATATTAGAAGGATGCCCTGCTATTTGTTTTTTTGTGGAATATAAATTTGGTTTTGACTTTTATGTCGTTGTTAACCAATTAATTTCAAATCATTTTTGTTGTTATT
>Ga0325405_1006259_pt1 | contig 12026 bp, 7 predicted proteins | sample PopdelMetagenome_21_FD_205663 | JGI IMG/M metagenome (GOLD analysis project Ga0325405, IMG submission 205663) | Populus deltoides microbial communities from Bellville, Georgia, United States - Xylem-Control-R2 | ecosystem: Host-associated > Plants > Phyllosphere > Stem > Wood/Secondary xylem...
ATTTGGCAGGCATTCTTTCTGTTATTCAGGGCTGAAAGGACATTTTCCCAATATTCAGGGCCAAGGTCAGTAAGTATGGAGATCGAGTGCTTGAAACCATTGAATCTACCATTAGGGAATACAATAAGGGAGACAGAAATAGTAGCGGTAGCAACGAAAGTAGTGATTCAATAAAGAGGAGAAGAGATGCAAGCAAGGCTCTGAATGGGAACATGGAAGAAGATGATGAATTCACCAAAAGCACTGGTCGGTCAAAGAAAAGGACAGTGACGAGGCAGAACAAAGGTTCCGAGGTTCATAATTCTATGGAGCCAGTTAGCTGCAACCAGTTCCTAGACGATGACCTGGATTTCAAAGATTCCTATCATGATCTGGAAGCTGATGCTTAGAAGTAAAGGATGAAGAGGATTTTACTGGGAGAGTGCTGTCATCAAGGTAAAATCCAGGCAAGAAGGTGCCAAATTCTAACCAAAATGTGTCAAGAAAATGCCTTGCAAGAGGATGATCATAAGTCTTGACTCTTTCAAGAGGATGATCACAAGCACTTCAAGATGGAAGTCAAGAGGAAGTTAGAAGGTTTCAGCAGTTGCGTTTGAAGCTTAAGATGGCCAATAACTGGGCTGGTGTTTCAAGATTCAGCCGTGTAAATTGTGAAACTAATTGTGATTGGATAGTAATTGTCTGTCTAATTAATGCACTGATTATTGTTTTAAAATAGAAAGTACAAATATAAATATAAATATAAAAGAACAAACATGTTTCGGGTTGATTAGAGAGATAAATACAAAATATAAAAATAAATGTGATTAAGGGATAAATATGTTTTTTATTTTCTTTCTAAACTATCTATCCTTTCTAATATCAATAGGAACCCTTTGGGAAAAATTTAGGGATAAAAACCCGCTGCCTGTGAAAAAGAAATCACATAGTCTCCAAGTCGAAACGTCGTTGCACGCCCACAGTGCTGACGGTCTCGGTCGATAGTACAGACATGATCCCGTGTGGCAAATTTCTTCAAAACCCTTTTAATTTATTCTTTAGGCTACAAGTATACAACACAGACACCGAGCATTTCAAATCAGTGGAACTCGAAATCCAAAAGCGATTACTCGATGCATGCTGCAGAGATCGAGCGTAATTCTAGCATTATTATATTATAAAAAATATACTGTTGACCTTGAATTGAAAATGACTTAACAGGCATGGAGGCACTTGCCCTCCAACAATATCGTGCACCATGTTGCTTATTCGAACAAAAACCTCGCAGAAATCTCAAGAAAATGCAGGATGTAGCTCTCCCTCTTTGTGGACCTTATTGATGAAACTTTCGGTGGACTTAGAGCACATGCCTGCAAGATCAAGAACCGAACTTTACCAAAGTGTTTGGTTTTCGCAAGTTAGAACGAACGAGGTGCTCGAGAGGCAATACGAGCGTACCGCCCGACTCACTTAGTCTTTGAAAAAGCGTAGTCATAAGCCTGCGTTTCTCTTGTTCTGTCTACAAATAATCCATCAAGATTTAAATAACGCCATGCGAAATCGATCAAATGAACTAGATTTCCGAAATCTCTCGCTCGATGTCTTTCTACCGTGAATACACTAGCTAGCTAGTTTTGATTTATTATAAATCCAACAAGCTCCCTGCAAGAAACCATATCAATCCAGCTGCAGATAGCTTAAACATAACCATTTCTCTCTTTTTTCACGACCCTTGAGAAAAAAATGCAGATCTTCAGCAAAGTGTTGACAGATACTGATGTTCGTTTTCGGTTCTCGTTCCCAACTCATTGCTTGCAGCATTTAGATTTTGCTGGAAATAATTCTGTTGATTTGCATGTTAAAGATAGCTGTGGTCAGCTTCGAGTTATTCGTTGCCGGAAGAGACATGGAGGTTATGACAAGCCAGAGCTTTCTACGGGCTGGCTTAAATTTGTTGCTGATTATGGACTGAGAGTTGGTGACAAGGTTGTTGTTCATCGTGAGGATGACCTTAACCTGGGGTCACAGTTCAGGATTGAAGCTAAGAGGAGTATCAAGCTGTTTGGTGAGGAGGATTGGGGTGAAGTGACAAGAGCTAACTAGCTATTATTTGCATGGAGCGTGGATGTTTGGCCATATCCAGATATGTATAGAAGAATGAATTTCCTAAGTTTGGTGTTTTTTTGGTGTAAATTTATGCATGTGTTTATGTTTGAGTGTTTGAGTCTAATTAAATAAATATGTTGCTGTTCTTAGTATCTTGAATATGTATTTAATTATAATCAAGCCTATTATTGCTGCTTTGAAAAACACGAAGAAGAAAGTTGGTTGCTATACAAAACTCCTGCTAAGGAACTAGAAGAAAGAAAGCGATTTGCCATTGCTGCAGCAGCAGCAGCTAGAGAGATCTTAACTCTTTACATGTATCAAAAACAAGAACACCCAATATTCCAAGCCTGGTTCACATCCAAGATATTGAAGAGGTCAATAACATGATTAAAACATATGCTCAAGTTATGCAAATATTTTTAAAGAAAAAAGAAAAAAAATTAAGACTTTGATCATTGATCTGACTAGATCCATTATAAAAACTACGTAACATAAACTTGAAGCAAAATAAATACATTAAAACTTTATAAAAGCTTGAAGGAAAATAGATTACCTGGAGTACACAAAAGTTTCAAAACAATCCATGAAGTAGTATGAATTATCGAAGGAAATATACCATGATACTTAGAATTTAGTTTTCTTCAATTTCATTTATCAATAACATAACCTACACCAATTATAAAAAGTAAAACCTTATACTATTCAAAAATACAAATCTTTATGCATCTATAATCAATATATATTCACTTTTAGTACGTATTTAGCTAAATAGAATGTTTGAAGTTCCTTATGATTCACTAAAAATCAAAATGTATGTATAAACAATAGAGGTAGCTCAGTTGATGTGCACATGAATAAGCAAACATAAGCTTTTAGGTTCAAGTCCAAATATACACAACACATAATTCCTACTAATGGGCTTGTGAATTCTTTACTAATATGAATATAAATCCATACATAAAAATCATACTTAAACAACAAAACTCTAAACACAAAGCATGGTTGCTACAATTTCTTATAAAGTTAAACCTCTTCATATAAAAACATGAGTGCATTGCTTTAATATGATTAGCAACATCTAATTAACTAAGATAAATCATGCATTATAGTCACAAGCAACTTGTTAAACTACAATTCTCTATCAAAAAGTAAGAGCAAAGAACAAGTGAAATTACCTTGTCGATTTGTGTTTGTCATGCAAAGGGTGCAACATAGTTCCATTCATTTCAATCGATTTGTAGGGTTGACTCGGGAGGAAGAAGAAAGAAAGAAAAAAATGGGAAGGACGGCAGCAAGGCTAAAAAAAAGGTTAGGTTTTTATTTAGTTCCCCTAATTTCTGCCCTCTTAGTGTGTAACCATCACCTATTTATAGGTAAAAAAGTTTGTTATTTTTAATTGCTTGGTCCCCGAGCGAACTTGATGACCAAGCAACCTAAAAAACAAATTGGTCCCTCAACTTATTTCTTTTCATATTTGGTTCCTTGCAAATTTTGATTTTTCTTATTTTTTGTATTTTAATTTTTTTGAAAAAAAGGAACTTTAACAATGACTTAAAAAGAACCTTGACAACTAAACGCGTAGGAAAAAGACGCTGCATGTGATGCAAAGACGTCAAAAACATATTTTTTGGGTATTTTTATTGTTTTTTTGCTTTTTTTGGTTTTTTTCAAAATTGGGTAAAACATTTTCTATCTAAAGCCTTCTTAGTTTTTTTTTTTTCCTGTAATTCACTAGCTCGTCCGAGTCTTCCGTATATTAGCCCTCTACTCAAACGCAAGTGCAGTGCCCATCCCAGGCCGTCTACTTTAATTACTACTCTCGTTGTTCATCAAGCCTGACCTTGCCCCCAGGTGTGGTGTTGTTTGATTCATCATAAAGAAGTTTGAAATAATCATTCTGCTTCTTTGATTCTTTCAAGAACTGTCTGATTGGCTGTGTGCATCCTGCCAACAAATCATTAAAAGGTTTTCTAGTGTTAGCCTCATCTTAGATTGGTAATCAACCATGATGTTGCCTTCAGTTGAACCATACTCTTCAAGCATATCAAACTTTATGGAACTGTTAAGTCATCTAGACATGCATAAAAGCTCATTGATGTATGCTCAATATTCTTCTCTATAAATTCCTCTCAATCCGTCTAATCAGATTATGGAAAGAAATGCATTGTCATCATCACTGATATTCCCTTTTATCACCCACATTCATGTGGCGAGATGCCACTTGAATCAATGGGCTTCAAAACAAATTATTTTACAATTAGTCTTTGTGGCATGTAGTTATCCAAATGCACTTATGCAATCAACATCTTTTAGGTGTCATAACCATACTTCAGAGGGTAAACCAAGATTTCAGACATGAATATGCCTTTTAAGTGCATCGTTACTCTTAACTGCCGCTGGAGTTCACTCGATCATAGATTGTCTTTGAGCAACATTGCTCTTAGTTGATCTGAATATGTTTGTTCTTTTGTCTATAAAAAAGAGGCGTTTGTTATTGCCAGATGCTAAACATAATTTCGATGGATTTCATTAAATCATTATTTGATTATGTTTATTTGCTCTCCAACTAATCTGAATATTGTTTACATTCCCTTCCAGGATCGGCCATATTGCCCCTGACCGGTCAACTGTTCAAGGAGTGTTGAGAAATGTTGATGTCATTTTTGTTTAGGACTTTGCAAACTCGGTCCATGATTTCTTTGTTCGAGAATTTTTTCTTGTTCTAGAATCAACTCGTTCCTTTCAAAGATCATGTATATTTTGAAATGAAATTAGAGAGATGTCAACGTTGAAAGTATTTTTGAAAATCAAGTTTCTTTGGTCAAAAACCCAACACACGCCACTTAACACATGCAATCATTTGATTGTCTTGTATTTTAAAAACAAAAATTGGTCCATTGTAAGATTAAAATAGTTTTCTTATAGTTTTTTATGTCAATTTTAATATCTGATTTTGTGTATGATATTTGATGGTACGTGACGAGGTGACCTTATGTGGATTTCAACTAGTAAAAGGTTTTGAGTAAAGATTCGAGGTTCTGTTGAAAATTTATCTCTCTTGAGTATCTATTTTATCAGTATGCATAATAACTGGTAACTTAGTTCATGAAGCTACAACTTTTATGGAAAAGCTCTTCAAGTTTCGAGAGCCCATTTATTAGTTCAAATCGCTTACTTGATTAAAAAGAGCTTTCAAAAGCACGTAATGCAGGTTTATGGTTCATAACTAAGGAAGAAAGGGAAATTCATAGGCTCAAAATTGTTTGAGGGTTTTAAAGACCAAGGATCACCATCAACTATTTATTAACTCTCTTTCTCTTGTTGTCTTTGTAGAAGAGAGTGAGATGCCGTATATTTCATCAATAAATCTTGTTTCCTAAAACTGGATAGGAAAAGGGTGCTTGATAGTGTGGTAGCGGTTGCTTTTCAAATAATGTTTTGTGCCGTAATGCATGCCAATGATTTTTTTTATTTAAAAAAAATCATTTTTGACATCAGCACATCAAAACGATCCAAAACGTACAAACCATATTAAATTTTAGCAAAAAAAAATTTAAAATTTTTGGGAATGCGATGCAAACCGCGTTCCCAAAAACCACGTTCCTAAACATGTTCGAAACTCCATCATAATCAAGTAATAATCATGCCTTACTCTTAACAAGATTTTTGATAAGTCAAAAACTTTCGGTGTTATTAATTAAGGTCAAATGTTGACATATCATTATACCACTCTTTTCATTGTCAATCTTAAACTTAAAGAGAATACCAAAGCCATTGCCCTTTTTTTTTTTTTTTATCTCTATAATACTCTTTTGTCTCAAATTTCAATTCAAAAGAAAGGTCAAGATTCTCTTCATTTCCTTATTTATATTTCACTATCTTTGTAGAAGAATGACATATAACCATGTTTACCTAAATGATCAAAATTCTTTTAACAGGGGCCATAAAGCAAATCCAACTATTTCTTTGATGTATAACCAATCTAAACATTTTGAATATGCGAAAGTTTTATTACAGATACCAAAGACATGCTCATGGTTTAATATATATATATATATATATATATATATATATATATATATATATATATATATATATATATATTTCCGTTTCGTTTCATTTCGTTTCCTTTTTTTTTTTGAACTCTCGCCCTCGACATCGACTTGTGGCATTTGTTGTACCCTTCCTCAATTAAAAACCTTTTTTGCTCTTTCTAGACTCGATAGGAATTTTTCCTACCTTTAGCCTTAACTTGCTTTTAAATACGGGTGATTTTCATTTTTTTAGCTTTCACATTGCTTTCCTCAAAGTTTTCTTGGATGCCCCTCAAGTCTAGGGCTTTTGTATTTTTAGCGATTTCTCAATCGTTGGTATTCCATCAAATAATATACCTAAGATCAAAGATTGAAATTGACACAAAGAACCATAGAAAAAGCCATTTTAATCTTACAACGAGTCAATTTCTGTTTTTAAAATACAAGACAATCAAATGACTGCATATATTGAATTGCACGTGTTTGGTTTTTTGGCTTTTACATAGCTTTCCTCAAAGTTTTCTTGGATGCCCCTCAAGTCTAGGGCTTTTGCATTTTTAGCGATTTCTCAATCGTTGGTATTCCATCAAATAATATACCTAAGATCAAATATTGAAATTGACACAAAGAACCATAGAAAAAGCCATTTTAATCTTACAACGAGTCAATTTCTGTTTTCAAAATACAAGACAATCAAATGACTGCATATATTGAATTGCATGTGTTTGGTATTTTACCAAAGAAGTTTGATTTTCAAAAATACTTAAAAAAACACTTACATCTCTTTGATTTCATTTCAACAATTAGACTTGAAAAGACATGATCTTTGACATGTGAGAGTTGATTCCCGAAAAAGAAAGATTGTCAAACAAGAAGAACATCCATCAAGTTTGCAAAATCCTCGACAGAAATGACATTGACACTTCTTGATCATCCTTGAAAAGTTGAGCATTTAAGGGCAATACATTGGACCCTAGAAAGGAAATTAAACAATATTCAGATCAGCTGGGGGCAAAGAAAGAATTAAATGATGAGTTAGCAAAGTCCATCAAAGTTATGTTTAGCATCTGACACTGATAAAAGCCTCTTGATGATAGATAGAAGAACGAGCATGTTCAGATTAACTAAGGATGATATTGTTCAAAGAGAGTCCATGATTTAGTAAACTCTAGTAGCATTTGAGAGCAACGATGCACTTGAAGGACATCTTCATTTGAGTTTATCCTCTGAAACATGGCTATGAATCCTGGTAGATGTTATTGCACACTTGAATTTAAATAAATATCGTAAGGATGCATACCACCAAGGTTGATTGTGGGACCATCTATTTTGAAGCTCAAGGTGCACTTCACTGCATGAATATGAGTAATAAAATGAACATCATTGATAATGCCAATGCATTTCTTTTCATAATCTGATTAGATTAGCTGAGAGGAATCCATTGAGAAGAACACTAAGCATACAACAAAGAACCTTTTACCGCATGCTATGAGATGCATGTTTGGATGACTTGATAGTTCCTTGATAGTTCCATGATAACATATACTTAAAGAGTATTGTTTCAACTGAAGGCAAGTTTGTGGCTAATTAACAATTTATGATGGGTGTTGGCAAGACGCACACAACTAATCAAAGAAGAATTTTTGATAGAATCCATAAGATGAATGATTGGTTAAGCTCCTTCATGATGAACCCAACAACATCACACATGGGGGCATGGTCATGCTTGATAAACAATGAAAGCAGTAATCATCGTAGACAACCTAGGATGGACACTAAACTTACATTTGAGTAAAGGGCTAGCACACAAATGAGCCTGCCAATCACAAGAATAAAAAGGGCTTTGGATATCAAACAAAGGCACCCTATGACAATGGAACATCAAAAAGGGAGGGGGGGACCTATATTTTAAACCAGGTAAGGATGCATGCATGTCATCTGACTTAGTCAAAAAAAGAAAAGAAAAATACATTTGGGCCGACACCAGCCTAACACTCTTCTAAGCCGATGCTGGCTTAACACCTTTGGACCAACCTCGACCTTATTTCTTTTGAGCCGATCTTGACCTAGCAAGGATAGGCTCAGCCCATATATTTGAGCCAACAAAAATCATTTCAAAAAAATTTGTGATTTTCTCGTAAAATATTCTATCAATTTTGATTAATATTGGATTGTATTTTTATACTATAAAGATACAAATTCGATATTAAATACTTATTTTTTTTCCAAAATATTTTTAAAAAAATTATATAAAAAACTATCTTATTTTCATACATACGACCAAGCTTCTAAAAAATATAGAAATTTTCATATCATATTTTCATACAACAAAAATTAAAAAAATATGTATTAGTATGCATTTTTTGTTTTAATAACCAGTTTATTAAATGCATGAGAGTAGGCCAATATTTCAAAAAAAAAACAAAAAAAATATTTTGTTTTCTTTTAATATTTGGGATTACAAATTTATATGTATGACGTATTCCTAATATTAAATAAGAGTTAGTTCTTCTTTTGTTGATGTTAGAATGGTTAGGTTTCACCCAAAAAGATAAGGATCTCCTTACTAAGGATGACTTTTTTTAAACCTTATCACCAACAATTAGAAAACATAATAACACATTGGCATATATCAGACAATTAAACAATGCAGCTTACCTTAGGTAGGGCGTATATGGGGTGCTAATACCTTTTCTTTACACAACCAGTTCCCGTACCATATCCCTGAGACTAGTTAGGATTCATGGTAACCAAAATACTAGGTAGAGACTCTTACTTTCTCTCTCCACTGATAAAAGACAAGAAATCCTAGTCTATCCATTTCCCGATTACTCAGATACAAGAGTGGACGCCTTCATCGTGATGCTGCACCACTTGCGACACTAAGCTATAGACAGACCACTAGTTAGGAACCCATCAAAATCTTAAAACCACTTCTAGTCCACACAATACAGCTTACCTCATGTAGGGTGCGCCAGGGGTGTTAATACATTCCCTAGCCACAACCAGTTCCTTACCCTTAAAATTTCTGATAAGACTAGTATACCCGGGTTTCCTAGTGACCCTGAACCAAACAATTAGGTGACGACTCTCATACCTCTCGACGCAAATGAGTATGGATTTTGAGGCCCATTAAATAATGAAATATATCACTTAATAGATTTTCAGCAAGTGATATATACAATGTTGTTTTACACATTATTAATTATGGTGTAGTATAATTATGAGATTTCTATTGCATCAAAGCATTGTTCCTAAAATATTCTTGGTTGATGCCCTTTTAAATACTAGATATTTATTAGAGCTGTTGAGACTGATACATATTATGTTCTTTCCTTTATGAAATCAAGCAGCTGTTATAAGACATGTACACTGAACTGACTTACGTGAAAATTTCATATGGAGAGATCACCAATGTCTATGAAAAGGCTCACGTAATGGTTGTGTAAGTGATCTTTAAACTTGAGATCACTAAGTTATCTTCTATAAAGAATGTTATGCTTTGATCATGTTACATGCTATCTTAATCGAGGTAATGAAAGGGTAGACATTGAGTATAGCATGAACTACATGAAAGTATTTGAGTGATCAAGGGAGGATTCATTACCCTAGGTGAATTAGAGAAAATATTTCATATGTTCTCAAATAATATTGACTGAGAAATCCTTGGTCAAGGTGGAATGAGATTTGAAAAGAGTTTTAAATCTTATTGAAACGATCAATAACTATTATGTAGAGAACAAACATGATTTGATATGGCAGACATACTTCATGCTTTAATGCTAAATCGAAACATTATTGATGAAATGATATTAATTACACTGCAAAACCAGTCACTCAAGGGTTAAGTCAAAGTGTCAAACCACTAATGACTTTTCTAATATTTAAGAGATCATAACATGTTGTTAGATGATACACTTGATCTTTAAATATAAATTAATCATTATTAAATTGATAATAAATTAAATTGTTTAATTTATTTGATTATATTTAATTAAAATTAAAATTTATACTTGGGTCAATATATTAGGAACCTAACGGGTCACACACATTCAAAACCAATAGTCAAAAATTAAAGTGGTATAATTTAATTAGGTATCACTTAATTAAAAGATATTTTAGAAATTAAAGATTAGAATGTAATTAATACAAATATTATATTTATAGACTTAAAAAATCAAGAAAGGACTCAATTAAGTTAATTTTGAAAATTATCTTGATTTAATATATGGATATTATTTAAGGGAAAAATTGAAATGTTTTAGGGTTTTAAAAGCACGTGGGCAACAAGGGTAAAGTGCCCTACCGGCGGCACATGGAAGAAGAAGGGGAGATATAAATAGTTTTAGGGTTTGGGGTATTTTACCTCTTTACCCCTTCCCATTTGTGTTATGACCATATGGTTTATTTTAATATAAAATACCCTTTTACCCTCCTCTTTATGCCTTTTTTCACCCCTAAAATAAAATTTTGATTTTATTTTAATTGAAACCCAAATTAAATTAATTATAGAATTATTTTTCATAATATGATTATAATTTAATTAAAATTGTTTTTAATTAAATAAAATTTGGATTTTATACCTTATATTATTTTAATTAAATTATTTTGATTTATGGATAAATTAGATACGATCTTAACCCACTAAAAAAAAATCTAAATGAGATTTCTCAAATTAAAACAGAGAGATTTCCTCTACAATAATAAAGAACAAAGAAAAGAAACCACTGCCTGTCAAAAAGATATCACATAGCCTCCTCCGAGTAGAAACGTCATTGCACGCCCACATTTCAAATATGATCCCGTGTGGCCAATTTTTTCAAAGCCTCTTGATTTATTCTTTGGGCTACATGCACACAACACAGAAATCAGTCGAACTCGAAATCCAAAAGCGATTACGCGATGCTTGCTGCAGAGATCGAGCGTAATTCTAGAGATTATATTATAAAAAATATAGTGCGGACCCAGGAATTGAAAATGACTTCAAATTTTGGACAGGCATGGAAGGACTTGCCCTTCAACAATATCGTGCATCTTGTTGCTTATTCGAACAAAAACCTCGCAGAAATCTCAAGAAAATGCAGGATGTAGCTCTCCCGCTCTGCGGACCTTATTGATGAAACTTTGGGCGGACTTGGAGCACATGCCTGCAAGATCAAGAACCAGCTTAATCTAAAATCACAAGAGCCAATATAATAATGGGAAGGATGGCCTAGGTAAAATACGGTTAACTGATAGCAAATCTTATGCAATGTATTATATAAATCTCCATTTTCATTTTCAAGTTACACACTGTAAAAATTATTGGGCATGGATAATAACTCCATAAACATGTAATTATTTCTTTTTTTAATGCTCAATATTATACTGATCAAATTAAAAGTGAAGTGAAGAGTGATGAATAAGCATCTTGGACAAAATTATAAATAAGACTTTTTAAAATATTTAAGAAATATATTTTTATTATTATTTATGTATGTGAGGGGGTAATTTTCATTTCATAAAATATAATAAAAAATTATATCTTACTTATTTTTATAGTTTTGTTATTAAGTGGGGGCTTGAGCCATTATCCAAGTTGACCAGATGCTATAGTTCACTACACACCTAAACAAGCATGCAAGATCAAGAACCGACTTCATCAAGTGTTTGGTTTTCGCAAGTTAGAACGAACGAGGTGCGATATCGATCAAATGAACAAGATTTTCAGAATCTCTCGCTCAATGTCTTTCTGTGAATACAGTAGCTAGCTAGTTATAAATTAACAAGCCCCTTGCAAGAAACCATATCAATCCAGCAGATAGCTTAAACATAACCATTTCTCTCTTTTTTCACGACCCTTGAGAAAAAAATGCAGATCTTCAGCAAAGTGTTGAGAGATACTGATGTCCGTGTTCGGTTCTC
>Ga0325405_1006260_pt1 | contig 12025 bp, 9 predicted proteins | sample PopdelMetagenome_21_FD_205663 | JGI IMG/M metagenome (GOLD analysis project Ga0325405, IMG submission 205663) | Populus deltoides microbial communities from Bellville, Georgia, United States - Xylem-Control-R2 | ecosystem: Host-associated > Plants > Phyllosphere > Stem > Wood/Secondary xylem...
GCGAAAATTACAAATAAATGAGCTTGAGGAAATAAGAAATGATGCATATGAAAATTCAAGAATTCATAAAGCAAGAATCAAAGAGTTTCATGACAAGAAAATACTGAGAAAAACATTCAATGTTGGTAAAAAAGTCTTGCTTTATAATTCTCGACTCCATTTATTTCCTGGAAAACTAAGATCAAGATAGAGCGGTCCTTTTATTGTGAAACATGTGTATCTATATGGGGCCTCTGATATCAAGAATCCAAAGAATGACAATGTTTTCAAGGTAAATGGACATCGTTTGAAAGTTTACTTTGATAATTTTTTAGTTGAAAATGACTCTATTGAATTGAGGGATCCTGTATATAAAGATTAATTTGTTTTCTTGTATTGTTTTGTAATTCATTTTGCTAGTCTTTCTCACCCCGGTGAAATGGCGGATAATGGTACTCCGTGACTTAAGTCGGTTCTTTCAGTTTCCCATAATAACTGATATCTGTGTACATATTTGTGCAATTCTTTGCTCTTTCTTACTTCTTTGAATCTCTTCTCCAATTCTCATTTGAAAATGGACATCACTCTTGAAAAATTGAAAAAATATTTTCCTGCTCTGCCTCAGAATACGATTACAAAAATTTACCATGCTAGATGTGCAAGATTGAGGTTGTTAATGAATCATGGAATTCCTGAAGATATTCACTGGCTGATTGAAGCAAAGGTCCGATTATTAGGTGAGTCCTCCAATTCTTTCATTTTACACATGCCTGGAACAGGTAAAAGCACTTTTACAAAGAAATATCGTGCAAAACGACTGAAAGTCTGTCACAGATGTGCCAGATGGACTTGTAATGCAACATGTCGTTCTTTAGGAATGGTATCTGTAAACTGTAAAGATAAAATACAATTCATTAAGGATGGCTTGAGTAAGAGGTCTTTAGATAATCTTTTATTGAGTCTTGAGACGCATCCTAGTGGATATGTGCATCGTGCAATTCATGATTTATGGTCACAATTCTGTAAAGAACATGCTCGACATAGTCTTGGGAATCTGACTAAAAAAGACCCTATTTGCCAGTTTTTAAGAAAATTGGATGGGAAGCCTATCCCCAACCCATAAAGGGCGTTTAAGCCGTTCTTGAATGTAAAACCAAGGGAAGATGTGAGCCATAATCACAACTGCCTATACATACGCATGTTTTTTTCAAAATAAGTAAATAAATAAATACATAAAGAGAGAGAAAGTGTGTGTGAGACTCCAGCTGGCCTACATATAGGTGATATGATTGTATTTTTAATTTCTCATCTATAAAATCTTCTCTTCTTTCCCCTCATTTCTACTCAACCCTTACATTAGACAGAAATAGAAGTGTGTAGAGATGGCAGGTCCCTCAAGTTATCACATCAAAAAATATTTGTGTTTTCGGTGGATCCAGTCCTGGGAAGGAAATAGCATTTTTAGAATCAGCAAATCATCTTGGTTAGGTACTAGCTGAGAGAAAGATTCATTTAATATGGGGAAGGCAACCTTGGGTTAATGGGGGGTATGTCAATAGCTGTATTTTTAAGAGGTAGTCAAGTTTTGGGGGTCGTCCTCAAAGCTTTAGTAAAAGAGGACATCATTGGGAAAACAATTGGAGAGGAACTACAGGTCTCCACAATGTTTGATCGAATGAATGCAATGTTTAACCATGTTGACGCCTTCATTGCCTTACCAGGTGGTCTGGGCACATTGGAAGAGATCTTTCATATTTCCTCATGGGCCCAACTTCACATTCACCATAAACCTATAGGTTTGCTAAATGTTAATGGTTTTTATGATAATTTGTTGTCTTTTCTTGATCATGCTGTGGAACAGAATTTTCTAACATCTTTGGCACGACATATCATAATCTTTGCTGCTACTGCTGAACAATTGATTGACCAACTACAATCTTTCATCCCTGTAATTGATCCCGCCATGAGTCACATAAATTGGTCAACTAAGGAAAGCCGTAAAAAAGTTTAGATTGGATTTGAGCCTTCGTTTGTAAAAACTTTGTGTCTTTTAGTTTTATTATTGTGTTTTGTTGTTTCTTATATCTGTTTAAGTGTGTTTCAGGTTTGTCAGTATTCGCTATTTCAGGTGATGTCTTCTATACTCTATCTTTCTACCTTAGGACATTGAAGATAATGTCTCATTTTGGTTGGGGGGAAAGGGTAGTAGTTAACAAAAAAAAATTAACTAACTGTGTTTTCTATTTCATAAAGCATGTGCAAAACTGTTGTTACTAGTATGACAGAGTAAAGGAGTTCTTTTGTTAAAGTGACTCTTGAGACGCATCTTAGTAAACATTCTTAGCAAGGTCTATTAGAATACTTCTTGAAATATTCAGGTTTACAAACTCTCGCATTGTTATCACTTAATTCTGCTCATATACTCATTTAACAAGTATTCGTAAGCCTTTATTTTCACACACACACACTTTAACATATGATTGTGGGTTGCACATTGAATTATTACATTATTTATGTTCTTTTGTTAAAGGTAACAACTAAGGGAAATGAATGGTATATAATTTGAAAAAAACAAAAAAAAAATGATGATAATAAAAACGTAGATAAATTTGGTTTTGTAGCCTCCTTAACCTAAGTAATTAAGCCCGAAGGGGTTTTTTAACACCTAATACCCTAAAGTCAACTGACTTGGGAGCTATTGGCCCAAAGCTTGTTACATGGGTTAAGGAGAAAAACTTAAGGGAATCAAACATTGCACTATCTACGTATCAGTATCTGCAACCCGAGTTATTAAGCTCGTAGGGGTGTCTCGACACCTAATGCCCTAAGACCAACTGGTCTGGAAATCATTAGTCGAAAGCTCGTTACATGGGTTAAAGATGCATTGTGTTTTAAGTTATATGTATATATTAAAAAAAAAGAAAAAAATCTCAACCCAAGAAAGTTAACCTTAAACATTAAAACATAATATTGTTTTCTTCCAAGTAAAGCCCCATAACTATATGTTGATATTTTGACCACAAAAGAAAGGTTTATTAATATCTTGTTTAAGAGGTATTGAGCAGATATATAAATTTAATGAGAGTTTGTTTATCTGGATAGATTAATGGAAGTTGAATGATGAATGCCTTGCTTTGTGGAATTTGAAAATTGTTTTTTTCTATTTTAACGCTTTGATTACTAGGGACTAGTAATAAGTTGGTTAGGGGGTGTGATTAGTACTTAAAAGTGCATTTTTATCAAGGTTTTATATCATAATTTTGCACTTAAAGTATCGATAACTCCTTAACTAGATCATGTTTTATAATAATATGTCTGATACTATAAGATACCTTTAATTTGTGGCAAATGCTCATCTTAAATGCAGGCCTATTACATAAATGAAAGGATTGATGAGTTTAAGTACTGAAATTGAAAGGACAAAGAGAGGGTCAAACTTAGAAAAAAGATGTTGGTTCAGTCCAAACTGGAACACTGTTCGGTCATTGGGTCATATCTGAAGCTGTAGATCTTGGATTTAGGTCTGCTATATATGTATGGAAAGCTAAGACATAGGCCTAAAACTTTCATGGTAATGCAAGATTCCAAAAGGCCGTTTTCAAGACCAAATTGTAGTAACAAAGAAGTTTGAATTTGTCCTGCAGCCCAAACACTGTTCAGTATTCAGCCCATATCTCAAGTTCTAGAAGTTCAAATGACCTCATCTTTTTTTTTTTTTGGAAATTTGAGACAATTTCCTAGAACTTTCATGATTTAAGTTAGTTCAAATTCTGACGTTATCAATAACATTTTGTTCAGACAAGAAGATAAGAATTGTCACCAAGTCAAGATGTGGTCACCCACTCATCAATTATTCATCAAATCAATAGTTTCAAATTTTGGCATATAAAAGGAGGCATTTACCATGTGTTTAGGTATCTTGGTGTTCAGATCAAGATCATGCTCTTGCTTCCTCTCTTTATATTTTGTAATACTTAAGTTTTGTTTATATTAATCTCTTGTTTATGCCTTTCATTTCCTTCCCTTTAATCAGTTAACTTTATCTTATTTATATTTTTATCTTGTTTATTTATGTTTCTTTCTTTCATTATGTTTAGCTAAGTTTATTATGTCAAGGTGAAAAGGTTACACTAATAGTCTAAGAACAAGTATAATATAAACTCAACATGGACCTTAATGTTTAATACTAACATGTTTTATATTTGTTATCTTGTTCACTTTTAATACTTTGCTTGTTAAATGGTTAATCTAGATTTATGTTGTATAACCCTTGGTACTATAAATACTTGACACTTTCATAGCCCAAACCGTATGGTATAACCAACATCTGTGCTATGAAAGGAACTTGATTTGTTGTTAACATAAGTTATAATCATGAACGCCTGACAACATTTACAAGTATTAGCATTATTCGAATAAGATAACTAATGTAATCATGTTAACAATTTATACTCTGATTGGAACCTCCTTTGTGTGTGGTTTCCAATTGAATAATAAGAGTTTATACTATACTTGTTTGACATACCATTAATGGATCCTCTAACCTTGATATTTGTTTTTATTATTGTTTAATCCTTACATTAAACTTCTATCTCAAAGTTCTCATCAACTTCTTTATTATTATTATTATTATTATTATTATTATTATTATTATTAGTGTACTACTACTACTACTACTACTATTAGTATTATTACTATTATTGTTGTTGTTGTTGTTGTTGTTGTTATTGTTTATAATTTATACAATTAACCTCCTTGTGGTTCGACCCCGGTCTTGCTTGGTTATTTATTACTTCGATATTCCTGCACTTAGGAGAAGACATCAATCTTTTGGTCGTGTCAATGGTCTTAGAAGAGTCACATGATATTAGTCCTCCTAAACTACCTGATTTCTTACCCCACGTGCTTGGTGTCCAGCACATCATAAGCTTAGAACAACATGTTGAGCTTTCTGACCCCTTACCTCATGCACGTGATAAGGAAGATGAAGATAATCCTAGTTTACTTGATTGTGTCCATACCATATCTACACATATTTCAAACAATGTTTGTCTCATTCCACACCCTCGATCATTTAATGTTCATAGTTATAAACCTAAGAAGCCTATAGAACACCTTTCCATATCTTCTCATGATAGGATGTCTAAGTCAACAGAGTCGTTACCATGTGGAGTTCATAATTTGCATTTTGAGATCATGAAACAAATTCAAGCAAGTAATGAACAATACAAATTTCAAGCTGATTTACTTAAGTATCATGTTGCATTTAATGTTGGAGATTATTTCATGATACAGATTAAACCTGAACGGTGCCCTTTGAAAACCGATCATAAATTGCAAGTAGTGCTAGACCATTCAAAGTGTTGCAAATGATTGAATCAAATAAATATGTCATTAAATTGCCATTAAACTTTGATATTAGCTCTACTTTTAACATGAAGGACCTCATTATTTATAAAATACAATCTATCCTTAATGCTCCTTTTGATACCCTACCTCATTATCCATATCTTTGGCACAAAAGGAACATATTAATGCTACTTTGAATGCACAAGTTGTTTTTACTAGGGATGATGAACTTCAGCAAATCCCAGTATATGGGATCGACGACCAGATTCAAACTATACTTGGATTATCAAAGAGACATCACAACAGCTTGATCCTTATCTTTGAGAGCATTATTGGAGCTGCCTTGACCTATACTCGACGGGGTCGAGTTCTTCCAACCCCGGGAGAATTGATGGGGACATCGAACCAGAAACATTGTTTACGCACGTGTATGATCATATACGATGGAGGATAGCCCAAACCATTGAGAAATTGAGCTTTAGCTTATGTTTTTTGGTTTAATTTATATGAACTTTTAGTTAAGGTTTATTAATTTAGTTTTATTTGTTGGGTTTGATTTAATTATTGTTGGGTATTTTATTTAATGGGCCATAAGCTCAAACACTTGCTCTAGTTAGGGTTTTAGTATTTATATCCTATTTTTCTAAATGTTTGACAGTTTTGATGATTAATGAAAAATTTGTAGACTTTGCATACCTCTAATCTCCATTGTTCTCTTTCTTCGCTTTCACTTCTCAACTTTTTCTCTAAAAGCTTCTTTTTTTTCTTGCTTTAATTCTTATTATTTATTTTCCCGCATCACTGACAAATCTTAATTATATTCAATTATAAATTAGACTTGTAAAATATTGGAGTCAGCAGTAAAATAAGAAAAATGGTTACTCAAACTCTCATTCTTTAGAAGAAATCATCATCCTCCACTTCTCAAGCTTTACGTATAGCAACCTCCATGCATGACTTGGTTGCTCAAATATATGTTTGTTTCATGCTTTTTTAAAGTAGCCTGGTCAAAATAGCAGTAAATTAAGTAGAAATTAACGTTATAATTATCCATGTCTTGTTACCTAAATCAAGATTGCATTGTGTGTGTGTGTGTGTGTCTATATATATATATAGATAAGAGCCAAAAGAAAAGCAAAATTAATGTCCCTTGGTTGTATTTTAGGCGTCAACAAGGGCATGCCATATATATATATACTAGGGACCAGGGCGGGCCAAAAAGCTTGTCTCTTGGTCACGATGGCCTGCTGGTTGATAATTAGTTCTATATCTACGATCAAGAGTAACTGGTACTGTGGTGGGTATTAAACGCAGCCCATATTCTTTTAATGGATACTTTGTATTACGCAAGTAAATATCAATCGAAGCCGCGATGAGTGAATTAATTTGCATGGAAATTATGAACCAAATTCATTTCATGGCGGGTGTGTCATTTCGTGTCTTCTGCACACACTTGACGAGCTCCAAATTCAATAGCCAATGATGGTTAATGACAGGTTTCAGAGGAAGACATGGCTACTATTCTTATCTGACTAACTACAAGCAATTTGGTTTTTAATGCAGTTAAATTAGATTAAAATTACAAATAATTTAATTTTCAATGATGCTAAACTAGTTTTACACATGTTTTTCTTTAACAGTACTCTATTAATTACTTGCTTGGTTAAAAAATTATGAAAACTATTTCTCTTACACGGATAATAAACATCATATATCAATTGCATATGAAGCTGTAAGAACAAAGACAATAAAAATAACAATGAATTTTTATATATATATTCATTGACAATAAAAAATATTGTCACAAAACACACTAATTATCAAGAACATAAAGTGGTTAACAAAAACAAGGTATACATTTTTTTTTATATGAAAATGCTCATAAAAAATTATACACTAAATACAACATGCCAAAAATTAAAATCACATGAAAAATAAAGCATAGTACACTCAAAGTTTACAAAATTGCAAAGAAATATTCACAATTTAAACTCACAAACTTGTCATTTATTTTTAAACAAATCAACATGTTCATAATTGTTTTTTTAAAAAAAAAAAAAAACATAGCCAACACAACAAAACCACAATCAAATTAATGGCGGTGCTTATTTATTATTCCATTTCTTTCACATAATGCTTGTAACAAAATTATTTTCAAAATCAATCCAATTTTCATTATTCATTATCTCAAAATTTCACAATCATTCATACATAATCAATTTTATTCTTAAAATGCATAACTCAATTGTTAAATTCACAAAGTTTGTAAGAGAATAATATAAATCATATCCTGGGACCTCACCTAACAGCGTAAGCTATTGGGTTGAGTTGGTTCTTTGACATGATATCAGAGCCTTGATGACCAAACAGTCACGAGTTCGAATCTTACCATCCCTATTTATTTAATAAAAATTAAACACAAGGTAATGTAGGCATGTGCAAGTTTCAAGCCTAAAAGGCTTTTACTTGAGAGGGTGTGTTAGAGAATAATATAAATCATATCCTGGGACCTCACCTAACAGCTTAAGCTATTGGGTTGAGTTGGTTCTTTGACAAGTTGAGAATAATTGGGAGGCTTAACCTAATGGTTAGCCAACCCTTTCTATATATATATGTGTGTAGGGCAATATACAATAGCAATGGTGGAGGTTACCACACAAGAGTATGTAGACAATATTTCCTATACAGTATTTCCTATAGAAGTACATTCTATAATAAAGTTATTAACCATTTTTAATCTAACAATTGAAACTGAATTTTTTTTAATTTAACAAAATCACAATCAATTCAATGATACTCTTCCAAATCATAAAAATATATCATAATATTTCCACAAGATCCACTCACAAACATCACATAATTTCTTTTATGTCAAAGTAATATCTTATCAATTCAATCAAATATGAACAAAAGCAATCCAAGTATTCAATACTGATTCAACAATAACATCTCAATTATTCTAAAATCTAATCCTTAATAAAATCTTCATAATATTCCATGACAAATCCAATAACATATTAAAATTCTAAACAAATAATTAATATCTCATCCACACAAAAATTAATCCCAAGTTTATCAAGTTAACAAATCAACAAATTACAATCAAACCATCTCAAAAACACATCACAATCCATTCAAACATTTCACAATAATTCAAATAAATCCCAAACACATTTCATGACAAAATTAAAAAATATTTGATTTGAGGTTAAAAAACTCGACCTTTAATGGAGGCTTGGAGTGGTCGGAATCTGCTAAAATTGGTGGTGGCAGTGTCAGCATGTGAGAGTAATGTGCGGTTGTGAACAGTGGCGCGTGACTTGGACAACAAGTAACCCCCGTACTCGATCAGGTAGTCCTCATATTTCTCTTCACGGTGATGCTAGCGGTGGGAGTCACCATATATTGTTCTAGGAGAGAGATCGGGGGCTCTAAAGTTTTGGGTTTCTTGTTTCTCTCTGTAAAATAAATCTCACAGTTCTTGAAATCCGAAGGTTTTTGTGTCCCTGGAAAAAAAAAGAACTTAGCTCTCAATGTCTATTGAAAAACTAATAAAAGAAGAAGAAGAAGAAGAAGAAGAAGGCATGATCTCGAGTTTTTTTAGAGGAAAGGATGTATTTTTATTCTCTTTCTGGTCACCACCCTCTTCCTTTCTCTCTTTCTTTTTATTTGATAGGAAACCCTAATCCCCTTTTCCATAACAATCTGGTGTAACAATTGAAGGGAAAAAATTCTTATAATAATAAAATAAAAGAACTTGAAACAATAACAATAAAAACTAAACTGTAATTTTTAAATTTAATAACCTAAACGAAAAATGAATGAAGGACCATTGGATTGCACAATTACAATTCACAATGAGTCACGGGCAACAATCCCATAAACAATATTTCAGCCACATGTTCTAGGTAGTGTTTGATATTAAGGTAACAGTTTCTTTTTAAAGTGTTTTTTTTTAAATATATTAAAATAATATTTATTTTTATTTTTAAAATTTATTTTTTATATTAGCACATAAAAAATATCTAATAATACCAAAAAAAGGTATTTTAGCCATTTGTTTTGGAGTTTTACTAAATCATTGACCCATGCTACACTACGGGCTAGGTCAAATCTTTCTTTAACTTAAAAAAAGGTTGAGATGTTGCAAATGTGTTTTTTTTTTCTAGCGGAAAAAAATTAAAATTGTGTGAGGGTTGACTCGGTTGACTTTGCAGGTCCAAAAAAAATATAGATAACTTATAAAAACATAGTTTGACTTGAGAAATTCCAAGATGACATCTTTCTTTAATATTAAAATAACAACATATTGAATTGACTAGTGTCAACTAGAATTAACATTTCAAACTTGCAAACCAAGTTATCATATTATGATAACCCTATAGAAAGTAAATCAAAATAAATTATAAAACATAATCCCTAATCAATCTAATATTAAAGGATAAAATTAAAACAACAAATCAATTAAAAAAAGTACTTGAAAAGAAGACCCTAACTAACCTGTAAAATCCGTGAACTGGTCTGACATCCTCCACGAAATACAAAGCCACGCCCACATACCTGCATCGCCTCGCTCTCCCCACCAGCCCCAACTCCAGTAATTATATAAAAAAAAAATTAAGGAAGAGGCACTTAGGTTTTGGGAATCAAAATTATAGAAAAAAATTCAAGGTTTTTCTCCCAAAAATTACGATTTCTATGCCTTTATGCAGGTCTTTTATTTTGCACGTGTTTGCACGCACGAGAAAGTCCAAGATAGTCAATTGATCAGAGCGTGATGTACACTCGCACACGTGGCCTTAGAGGCTTCTTCAGCATTTTCTGGTGTTTTGTTATTTGTGTTTTAAATTTCATGTATATTGATATTTTTGTTTTATTATTGGGAAAGTCTGATTTTTTTTTTATTATTGTTGGTAGTGATATTTTCATAAAAAAAAAATTAAAAAGAATTGTAAAAAGAGAAGATAATAAAATGATTAATTTATTATTCCGTAATATTTTCTGACTATAGGATGTAATACTTTCTATTAAAACCCATAGAATAATAATGTTGACCTTCGGGTCTATTTTGCAATTCACCTAAGTGAATGGGAAAAAGATCAATTCAAGTTTTAGCATCCTTAGAGGTTCAACTTTCACTTTTTTTAAAAAAAAAAACAACTTAATTAACACATTTTCTTTTAAATAAATCAATATTCAGATTTTAAAATTAAATATAAGTTATGTTCATTTATAGAAATTTATGTGAAAATTCATTTTTAAAACTTAATGTACCTCATCACATCAATAAATTATAAACGTAATATTATCTTTTAGCTTTTGACAAAATAATTAGAAATTAAAAAAATGATCCTACAAAAAAAGTAAAAAGTTGATTCTACAAACTATCTACCATCTCCCATGAAAACAATTAATTAACCCGCCCTGATTCGTTTTATGATAATAAGATATTTTAATAAAAAATAAATCTAATATTAGAAAATAGTATTAAAAAACCATTGAATGAAAAAAAGTAAAGAAAAAAAATTATTATTATAATGAATAGTAGGATACAATAAAACCTATTTATTTTAAATTTAATTAATTATATAGATAGATAGTCTTAGAGAGAAAGAGAGAGAGAGAGAGAATGTGGAGGCTAAAGATCGCAGAGAAAGGGAGTAAACCTTACATATTCAGCACAAATGATTTTGTTGGAAGGCAGATATGGGCGTATGATCCGAATGCCGGAACTCCTGAAGAGCGTGAACAAGTGGAAGAGGCTCGCCGGAATTTTACCAGAAACCGCTCTGAGGTCAAGCCCAGCTCTGACCTTCTTTGGCAATATCAGGTACGAACTCCATGTATCAATTATTAACAACAACAATAATATATTTTTTTAACCATAGATATTATATGATGAGTTTCTTCTTTCTTACACTATTTATTAATTTATTTATTGTTTATATGATGTAAAGTAGAAACTTGCTTAAGTTGATCAATATTTAATTTAATTTAATTTCACATGCTTACACAATATTTAACGTGGTTTGGCAATTCACCTACATCCACAGAAGAAGCTATTTTTATACAGGGAGAGAGCAAGATTTACAATAATAGAGGAGGAGGAATCATCCACTCTATTCAACTCTCAAGCTCACTGTTTTTCTCTCTTAGCAGTGTTGCAATAGCAACCACTGCTTGCTGCCCTTGTCACCTCACTCTCTCCTATATTTCTCATATTTTTTTCTATTTCACTCTCACTTTGTGCTGCTCTCTTGGTACCTGCTTATAGACAAGAATGGTGCTACCAACTCCAACTCATCTTCAATAATGGTGGCTGCCAAACTTGTCGAACTCACCAAATTTTGACATTTGGAAGTTTGCACATAGGCTATTGCTCCGTTATTTAATAGTTGTGCTGCACATTAATGACAACAATCCTAACATCCCTAACCCCTCCTCCTTTTTTATTTTCTTAGCTAATTGCATATATATCTTCTCATTATATTCCCATTATATATATATATCACCATGTGTGTGTGCGGGGGTTAACAAAGAACATTATTGAATTTGCATGCAGGGGGGAGTAGGAGATATCAATATTGAGGGCAGAGGTGGTGTGATTTTGGATAAGAATATTAACTACAGGAAAATGTGGAGGCTAAAGATTGCAGAGAAAGGGAGCAACCCTTACATATTCACAACAAATGATTTT
>Ga0325405_1006263_pt1 | contig 12021 bp, 12 predicted proteins | sample PopdelMetagenome_21_FD_205663 | JGI IMG/M metagenome (GOLD analysis project Ga0325405, IMG submission 205663) | Populus deltoides microbial communities from Bellville, Georgia, United States - Xylem-Control-R2 | ecosystem: Host-associated > Plants > Phyllosphere > Stem > Wood/Secondary xylem...
TAGTTGTTCAATAGTTATGCAAGGCTAAGCTCTTTTCTTGGTTGCAAGGACACAACAAACCTTCGGATTTCAAGAACCGTGAGATTTATTCTTCCTTTTATTTTCAGTTTATGTTATGAATGAGTATGATTGTTTTCCTATGCATATTTCCTATGATTGTTGTTGATGATTGCTAGAGCGGACTCTAAGTTATTGTTGTGAACAATCTATTGCTAAGTTTAATATCAAAACCGGAGTTGTGATATATGAACTTGTGAAGCAACTAAGCTTGATAATTGTGGCGGAACTACGTTATTGAACTTAGGGAGAACATTTGAACAAAGTGACACAAGCTGCGGACAGCTTGTAAGTTAATCTTGATGAAATTATCTAGTTCTTAAAGCTACCATTAAATTGAATCATTAGTGCGGACACTTTGATTGTTTGTTGGTTAGGATTAGTTATACGGCGGATCCATTAATTAATCAACGTTAAGAAAAGATAAAATTTCAGAACATAAACTGCAATTTTCGTTTCAAGGATCGGTTCTAATTTCCGTTGGTGGATGTGTGCTTGCGACCAAGGTTTGTTTTCTTGATAAGTTTCGGTTTTAATTGATTTTGTTTGCTAGTTTAATTGCTGCCATAGTTTAGATAATCACAAACCAAATCCCCCCAATTACATAATGTACAACATAAAAATCTGACTTGAAACTTCCTCGTGGGATCGACCCCTTGCTTGCTCTATACTATCTTGTGTGTTGTGTTTGAAGCTAGGGTAATTAATTTGTGCGACCGCGACATCACAACATGAGGATTAGGGTTTGCTATAAAATAAAAGGAAAGTGAGAAAGAGAGAGAAAAAGGGCGGCCAGAAAGAAGGAGAAAACTCTTATCCTTTTCTCTTATACCCGAAATTATGTTTTCATCTTTTCTATTCCTTAGTTTTTTGATAGACATGTAAGGCTAAGTTATTTTTCGTAGTTGAAAGGATATTAAAACCTATGCTTATTTTTCAAAACCTATAGGATGTATTTCATCTTTTCTTTTTTAGTTTATATGATGAGTATGAATGTTTTTCTATGCTTATTTTCTATGATTGTTTAGTTTGATTGTTAGAGCGAACTCTAAATTATTATTTTAACCAATTTATTGCTAAGTTTGTTATCAAGACCAGAGTTGTGATATTTAAACTTGTGAAGGAACTAAGTTTAATAATTATGGCGGATCTATGTTGTTAATCTTAGGAAAACATTCAATTAAATCGAACATAGATTGTAAATAATTATGTTATTTAGATATCATCATATCTAAGTTTTAAGGCTGTCATTGAATTAAATCACTAGTGCGGACACTGTGGTTGTTTAATGGTTAGGTTAGTTACACTATGGATCGGTTAACTAATTAATATTAAGAAAATATAGATATTCAAAATATAAATTGACGTATCATTTTAATGATCAATTTTGATTTCTTTAGATGGATGTTTACTTGAGATCAACGTTTTTCTCTTAATAAGTTTCAGTTTATTTAATTTAGTTTGATTATTACTTTATTTTGTTTACTATAGCATAATTAGATAACCTAAAAACCCCCTAACTTTAAATCATTTAATATAAAGACCTAAAATAGATCTTCCTCATGAGATCGACCATTTACTTGTTATATACTATTTTATTTGTTTAAACTAGTGTAATTAATTTGTGTAACCATGACATCGCAACAAATTTTGGAGTTGTTGTTAAGGAAGTGATTCTAATTGATTCTTGTGTTGTGATTGTTATTTATTTCGTTAAAAAAATAAAAATAAAACCGAAAAAAAACTGAAAAAAGAGTTGTGGTACTGTTCAAAATGAAATTGTTGGTGGAATTAGGCTTTAGCATTTAGTTTTTTGAAGGAAAACGACATTTTGAGCAAAACTTATGCCATATGGCCATTAGCCCCACCCTTTCAAGGCCAAATTTCACTATTTTCTAAGGTTTTTAGGCATTTTTATGTTTTAACGTTGGATTTTCATTTACTTTCACTACTTTAAATCTCTCTTGTAATTGATTTATTTTTAGTTTCTTCGAGTTTTCTTGACTATTTATACCAGCAACTCGATCTACTGACCAAGGGAAAATATAGGTAGATCTCAAAATAAAAAATACTTAACATAGATTACAAAAGAAAGCTCGCATTAACACCATGGTTGTTGCACGACAACAGACACTCAAAGAGCTCACTACTCCCAACATTAAGATTCAACCATTGTACATAAACATCGACAACAACGCCAACTTCGAGCTCAAGTTTGGGTTTATACACCTACTGCCAATATTTAATGGACTTACCAAAGAAGACCCTCATACTCATCTTAAGGAGTTCCATATGGTTTGCATTGATATGAAACTACATAGAGTTGACGAAGAACAAGTTAAGTTGAAAGTTTTCCCTTTCTCTTTAAAAGGGGCAGCAAAAGTATGGCTTTCTTACATTCTCCTTGATTCTATTGGAACTTGAAATGGCATGAAAAAGATTTTCCTTAAGAATTATTTCTCAGCCTCTCAAGTTACTAACATAAGGAAAGAAATATGTGGGATTCGACAATCTCATAGAAAAACACTTTTCGAATATTGGGAAAGATTTGAGCAGTTGTGCATTCAATGTCCTTATCATCAAATATCCAATCAACTACTCATTCAATACTTCTACAAAGGACTAATGCCTACTGACTGCATCATTGATGCGGCAAGTGGAGGGGCATTGGTAGATAAAACACTCGAGGCTGCACGCCAATTAATCTCAAATATGACAGCCAACTCAAAATAATTTGGCACGCGTGAAGACTTCCTAAGCAAACGAGGTAAGTATTCTAAACTTGAGAATAAACTTAATGATCTTACTTCTATTGTTCATTCTTTGGCTTGTGGAAATGTACAACAAGTGAAATTTGTAGCATATACTCGTTACAAGGTCATGCTTTTGATATGTGCCCAACAATGCAAGAAGATTACATTTAACAAGTTAATGCAGTTGATGGAGCATGCAATGGCTAGCCCCAACATAAATATGATTCCTTTTCTAACACGTACAATCCTAGATGGAGAGATCACTCAAACTTACACTATGAGAACCCACCTCAACAAGGTATTCAAGGCCGACAACTCCACCCTTATGGATTTAATCCCCATCAGAATTATTAAGCGAGACAACCCCTTGCATTTACAAATTCTAATACTATGGGGTCATCGAGTGATGATCTTTGTGAGATGATGAAAACCTAAGCTTCTAACACAATGACTTTACAACAAAATGTCATATCTTTTCAATAGGAAACAAGATCAAGTATTCACAACTTAGAGAAGTAAATGGGGCAAATAGCTTCAAGTGTAGGGAAATTGGAAGCACAAATCAACAAAAAAATTACTCTCCAAGCATTGATTCCAAAAGAGAATGGTAATGCAATCACACTACCAAGTGGGAAAGAACTTGAAAACCAAAGGTCGATACAAATTGAGATGAAGGAAGAAGAGGAGATAGAAATCGAACTAGCATAAAGAAGAAACAATATACTCCTCTACGAACTGAAACAACCACCAATACTCTAAAGGTAAGTCCTATCTCAATGAATTCCAATTTCAAGAAGTCCCTCCCTTTCCTTTGAGTTCTTCTAGGTCTAAGAAAGAGGACAAAGAAAAAGAGATTTTAAAGGTTTTCAACAAAGTGGAACACAACATTCCTTTTATTGATGTTATCAAGCAAATTCCCAAATATGTCAAATTCTTGAAGGAGTTGTGTACTACCAAAAGAGCTTATAAGCTAAAAAGCTATGAAACGGTAAGTATGGGTGAAGTTATATTTGTTCTTACTCAAAAGAATTTTCCTTTATAGAAAAAAGACCCAGATGCGTTTACTATCCCATGTGTTATTGGTAATGCTAGCTTTAAAAGAGCTTTATACGATTTGGGTGCATCCATTAGTGTTATGCCTAAACTTGTTTATGATTTTCTTAGCCTTAAGCCTTTGATTAATACTAGTATTGTAATACAACTTGTGGCTCATAGTTTTGTTTATCCACTTGGTGTGATAGAAGTTGTTCTAGTCAAGATTGATAGTTTGGTTATTCCATACAACTTTTATATTCTTGATATGGAACGTGATTCCTCAAACACCAACACTCCTATCTTGTTTGGAAGACCATTCTTAAAAACTATCGAAAAATGATTGTGGTAAAGATACTTTGTCTATGGAAGTAGGAGATGAAGTAATTGAATTTAACTTTCATGATGCAATGAAATATCCTTACAATAATATTATTCCATTATATGTTATGAACAAATTGATGAGTGTGTGCAGCAAGTTCTTGATTTTGATTGCGAGGACGGATTAAGCATGGCATTAAGCCATGACATTGATTTTACCAAGATAGAGGAGATGGAGAAGAACATATATGTTCCCTAAAATATGCAAGAATCAGCCTTGGCTTTGCAAGCTTTGTAAGCCGTCCCTAATGGTAATGTTTTCGTTGATTTAGTGCTTTCACATAAAAAGCTTTTGTCATCTATTTTACTGGTGCTTGAGTTAGAATTGAAACCTTTGCCTGATAATTTGAAGTATGTTTTCATTGGCAACAACAATACACTCCTTATTATCATATCAAAAGGTTTCATAAGTGTGCAAAAGGAAAAGCTTGTGAAATTGTTGTGTGATCACAAAACATCTATTAGTTGGACTTTAGTCGACATTAAGGGCATTAGTCCCTCAATCCGCCTATGATGGAGGTAGCGAAAGTTGAAATTTTAAAATTATTGGATGCATGAGTCATTTATGCCATCATGGATAATATGTGGGTAGCGCCAATTCATATGTTGCATAAAAAAGACTAGAATCATGTTGGTAAAAAAACATAGATGATGAACTCATACCTACTCGTATCTTGGGTGGTTGGAGAATGTGTGTTGATTATAGAAAACTTAATCTTTCTACACCCAAAGATCACTTCCCATTACAATTGATGGACCAAATGCTTGAATGCCTAGTAGGTATGTCTTTTTATTACTTTCTTGATGGATATAGTAGATATAATCATATTGTTATTAATCCTAAAGATCAAGAAAAGACTACCTTTACATGTTCATTTCATACATATGCATATATGAGAATGCCCTTTGGTCTATGTAATGCACCTGTAACTTTTCAAAGATGCATGATGAGTATTTTTTTTTTTACTATGTTGACAATAATTAAGGTTTTCATGGATGATTTCATGATTTATGGTGATTCTTTTTATAAGTTTTTAGAAAATTTATCATTAGTCTTGAAAAGATGCATTTAAACTAACATTGTCTTGAACTATGAAAAATATTATTTTATGGTAGAATAAGGAATAGTTTTTAGACATGTTGTGCCTTTGCGTGGTTTAGAGGTTGATAAAGCTAAAATAGATATTTTTTCATCATTGCTTTACCCTTCATGCGTGAGGGAGGTTCGTTCTTTTCTTGTCCAAGCAAGTTTCTATCGACGCTTTATCAAAGATTACAACACCCTTATGCAAATTATTAGCCAAAAAAGTAGATTTTGTGTTTGATCAAGTGTGTAAAGCTGCCCATAATAATCTTAAGAGGCATGTCACATATGCCCCCATCATGCAATCTCCAAATTGGGACAAACCTTTAAAGATAATATGCGAAGTGAGTGACTATGCGATAGGGGTCATACTTGGGCAAAGAATAGGGAAGAATTTGCATGTTATCGCATATACTACCTGCATGTTAGATGAAGGTCAATGCAATTACAATTGTATGTTTTACATTCCTCTATAAGACCACAATATGCTAAATTGGTGAACTATTTAGTCACTGAAGAATTCCCTTCACGTTTGTCTGAATCCCATAAAGACAAGTTATGAACCGATGCTAAATATTATTTTTGGGACACTCCTTATCTGTGGGAAATTTTGTGCTAATTAAGTAGTTAGAAGATATGTACCACATGATGAATTTCATTACATTCTCACTTGTTGTCATTCTCATTCTTGTGGTGGGCATTTTAAAGCAAAAGGAACAACCTACAAGGTATTTGAAGGTGGTCTTTCTTGGTATTTTATTTTTAAGGATGCATATTACTTTTGCAAATTATGTGAAAAATGCCAAAAATAGGCAATATCACTTATAAGAATCAAATGTCTTTAATTAATACTCTTGTAAGTGATTTTTTTTTTATGTTTGGGGTATTGATTATATGGGTCAATTTCCTTCTATTTTTGTAATCTTTATATCCTTCTTATTGTTGATTATTGTCCAAATGGATTGAGGCGAAAGCCACACGAACTAACGAAGCTAAGGTTGTTTTAGATTTTGTTAGGACTCACATATTTGACAGGTTTGGAATCCCTAAAGCTATCATTAGTGATCATGGCACTCATTTTTGCAATCATTCAATGGAAACATAACTATGCAAGTACCATTGACTCATCAGACATTCATAGTCTACCTTCCTCAAAATAATATGCAAGCTGAAATTTCATATCAAGAAATCAAGTCCATTTTGGAGAAGACAATGTAACCTAACCAACGAGATCGGAGTCTACAACTTGGTGATGCAATTTGAGCTTATCAGACTTCTTATAAATCAACTATAGGAATGTCACCTTATAGGATGATTTACGTGAAAGCATGTCATCTACAAGTGAAGCTTGAACACTGTTGTAACCCATTTTTGGGTCCTCACATAAATAAAAATAAAAATAAAAATAAAAATAAAAATAAATAATAAATAATAATAATAAATATATAAATATATGGTCAAAAGAAATTGGAAAAATAATAATAACAGTAGGAGGTTGGAGCGCTCAGAAAATGGTCAGAAAAATTGATTAAGGAGGTTCAAAAATACAAGGATTGAAAATTTTACAATAGATACTTGAATGATGAGAGCTCTATTGGAAAAGAAAATTCAATTTGAGGAGAAAAGTACAAAATTAGATGTTTATGGACTCAATTAGATTTTATTAAAGCTTTAATTGAATTTATAGAGGGTTTGATTGCAAGAAAAATTGATTTTTAAGTCAATTTGGGCTTTAATTGGAAGAAATTAAAGTGCTGGGGTCAAATTATAATTTTTGAGAGTTGATTTGGTCAAATCAGGGGCTTAATTGCATAAATATTGAAGTTTGATGGCCAATTAGGGACCTAATTGAGGAAATCCGAAACCAAGGACCAAATTGGAAAAGGCACGTAAATAAAGGGGCTGTAATTGATCGAATCAGGGACCAAATTGAAGAAATTTGAAGTTTATTAATCAATTGAGGGTCAAAATGCACGGATTCAAAACCAAGGACTAAAGAGAAAAAGGCGGCCAACTATAGGGGCGGCGATTGAAATTAGCAAGGATGCAATTGAATTAATTCTTAAAATCAAAATTACATTTTGAGGACTTAAAAGAACAAAGGATAAATTAATGACTGATTTGAAAATGAATATGCTGGCGCCATATTTAAATGAAACGACGTGGTTTGTCTAAAACGACGCCGTTTCATGTTAAAAAAAAATTATTAGAACAGAACAGTGTCGTTTTGAGCGACACTGTTCCTCCTTCTTCTTCCCCTGGACGTGTAGTAAGGGAAGGTAGCAAGTTTAATTATTTTCTTCTTTCTTCATTAACTCCTCCATGCCACGTGCTCTGCCAAAACCCGAAGCCCCACGCATCCTCATGATGAGAGACCGGGGGAGCCGTGCCCTGCCAGCCAACCTGGCGCCGTGGCAGGGCAGCAAAACCCTGCTCCCTATGCGTAGCAATAGGGACGCCTCCACTCCCTTTGCCCTATAAATACCACCCAACACCAGCACGCACGAGAGGGGGACAAAGAGAGAGAGAAAATAGAGAATGAAGAGAAGAGAAAGAAAAGAACGAAAAGGAAAGGGACCGAAAGAAAAAAAAAGAAAGAAAACGGGGAAGCTAGAAACAGGGGAGAGGGACTGTGAGAGATAAATGAGAGGGACTGTGAGAGCTAGGGGAGAAAGACGATACCGAAACAGGAAGAGGAACGAGAGTTGGAAAAAACACACATAAATAGGAACAAAAAGAAAAGGAAACGTAGACGAAGAAGGGGAAAGAAAATGAAGGAGAAGGGAAGAGCATGAATCTCTCTCTCTGCCGCTTGAAACAGCAGCACCGCTGCTTGGAGCTATCATCCATGAGCCACGACACCGCCACCGGCCTCCACCGCATAACTGCCAGCAAAGCAGCCGGACCAGCAAAGCACCGCCTCCTCTGCGCCAGGTACCTCTTCGTACCCCTCCACTTGTACTTAGTTTTGTGGCATAGGTTTCTCCTGCATGCATAATCGTTCTGCATGCAGGAGGATGGGAAGGGGAAAATAATCCCCCCCCTATTTTGTTTTCTAGCCCAGCCCTTATGTCTGGGCCGGGTTCGGCCCAGACCCGAAGAAGCAGAGTGAGCTGTTGGGCCGAGATCGGCCCCACCCTTTTGGGGCTGAGTCTAGCCCAGTTAGCTGGGCCGGCCTAGCCCACATAATTATAATATTATATATTATATATTATAGTATTGTTATATTATATTATATATATATATATATATATATATAAAATGTTAAAATTTTTGAAAAATCCTTAAAAAAATTGTTTATTTTCCTTCATATTTTTTTATCAAAATTGCTTAATACTGATTTGTATTTTTATACTGTAAGGATACAAATCTAGTATTAAAACATCCGGATTTCGTCAAAACATTTCAATTTTTTTTTTTAAAAAACAACATTTTGTTTTTTCATGCATACGGCCAAGTATCTCAAAGATAAGAAAAATCATCACATCGTATTTTCATACAACAACAAAAAAATCATAATGTTTTTTTATACATAAAACATAAAATATTCAAAAATATGTTTTAGCATGCACTTTGGCTTTAATAACAAGTTTGTTAGAGCCATGAGAACTAGGCCAATATTTCAAAAATTCTAAAAAAATATTTTTGTCTTCTTTTAGTATATGGGATTATGAATTTATACGTAAAACGTATTCCTGATATTAAAAAAATATTGTTTTTTTATATAGACGTTAGAACGGTTAGATATTTAACTGATAAGATAAGGACCTCCTTACTGAGGGGGACTTTTCTTGAACCATAGACGGACCAATAACTAGAAATACAATAACTCCTTAGTTTTTTATTAGACTATCAAACAATGCAGCTTCTCATAGGTAAGGTGTATTTGGGGTGCTAATACCTTCCCTTTTACGCAATCAATCCTCGTACCCGATCTCTGAGACCAGTTAGGGTTCCTAGTGATCAAAATACTATGTGGCGACTCTCGTTTCATTTTCCATCGATAAAAAATAAGATTTTCTTGTCTCCCTATATTTTCCAGATAGATACATTTAGATTGAAGTGGAATATTCGCCGCGACACCGCACACGTGCGACAGAATGGTGACTCCACTAGGGACCTTGTGGACTAATCTTTGTTTTTGTCTAATTTGTTTGGGTTTTCGTGTCTTTATTGTTAATAGGTCTTTCCTTTTGTTATTTGCTTATATGCTTTAAATTTTTTATACATATTGTTCATGCATTGTATAGAACTGTGTCATGCATCACATACTTTGATTTTGAGAAGCACACATAAGCTTTAAGTTAGGTGGGGAATTAGCGATTTGCCCTAAGACTATTGGTCAGGGTTCAAATGTGTGAAACACCCAACTTATATCCGAGTGCCTGCTTGGTAATGGTGGGCATACGTGCCTTAACTGTTCCTTGCAACGCCTCCATACTGTCTTTACGAAGAACATCACTGGGCAAATATGAGACCCCTTCAAGACTAGATAGAAAACCTACCCAATATCATTGAATAAATAGAGCTTGTCCTTAGGATATACAGCTTACTTTCATTTGCATCATGATTAATAATGTTAAATTCATCGATTCAGGTTTTGAGCTGAAATCATAACCATGTACCTATCTTTCCAAGAGTTTGGGCAAGAATCTGAGTTGACTCAGGTAGCTAAAGGAAAATGTCCAAGAATCGATGCTAGTGGGTTACCTTGCATTACCAAGATAAATCACATGGTAAATGACTTAGGGAAGTTATTGTCTATTATGGAAGATGTTGATGAGACTCTTTTTGAAAGGCGATATAGGAGAATTGCACAACTAATGAGGTTACCTATACAAGCAGCAGCAATCAAAGCCCTACTGAATTTTTGGGATCTTAGTTATCGGTGTTTTACCTTCGAGAACATCAATATGACACTGACCTTGGAGGAATACGAGAGGATTCTAGATTTTCCAAACAACAACCACAAGATCTACCTTAGGCGAAGATTTGAAGACACAGCTTCGGAGGTAGTTAGTTTATTAAGCCTGGGAAAGATCAGCCAATGTAGAGTCGCCGAAGGGGGTTTTAAATGGAAGGTCATTGAAGTCTGAATGAAGAAAAATGTTGAAGAAGGCAAGTTGGGAGATGAGCGATACAGGTTGGTGGCCTTCGCCATCTTTGGACTAGTATTGTTCCCTTCTGAAATCGGAGTCATCAGTTTAGAAGCCGCAAATGTCTTCATAGAATACGAGCATGACCGAATCAATCCCTCTTCAACCATTTTGGGAGAAACCATGTTATCACTCAACCACTGCATAACGCATGGAAAAGGAGCCATGAGATGTTACATCCCTATGTTGTATTTATGGATTATCAGTCATATTGAAACACTAAGGGATGTCTTTAACAACTTTTGGTGGTTTGACCTGCGACCATTAAAAGTTACCATAGATAACACTTGGAAGAACTAGGATGAGAAAGCATGGATAGATAAATATGCAGCATTGCCAAGGAGCAACTTCAAATGGAAAGCACCATGGATGAACAATGCTGTAAATCCCAAGAAAAACCAAGGCTGGATTAAATTAAAGAAAATAAACTAAACTAAAAAGAAGTGGGGGTAAGAACCAATACACTTAAAGAAAATGGGGCCTAAATACAAATAAGAATAATTATAGAGCATAAATACTCCTATTCTCACCAAAAACAGATCTGCAGCTATGTAAAGAAAGAAAAGAGGGAGCTTTTATATCTATTTTTAGAAATTAAGAGAGAAACACCAAAATTTCAAGAACTCATCCCAGATTGAGGGTTATAGGTAAAATAAACCCTGGTGAGAAAGGGATTAACAAGAAAAAATTGAATAAGAAGAGAAGAGGGGAGGGTCGGCTGTCATTAGAAAGAAAAGGAGGGTTCGAAGCCTTGATTCGCATCAGGTAAGATATTCTAAACCTGGTCTTATGAGTCATTTCAAGTCGATTATGAATTGATGCCTGGATGTTAATTTATATATTGAGTTCTTAGACTTGAATTGAGGAAAAAGTAAGAGTTGTTAAAGTAAAGAACTTCATGTGTTCTGTGTAAATGGAAAGGTTGATGAATCTGGATAGTTTCGTCTCTTGACCTTCAAAGAGATTTTGGGTAGGAGAATGAAGGGATTAGGATCAAGTTCCTTCATAGAAATTATAGTTTTGGATGTTTATTAATGAGTGATTTTGACTACTTTAGAAAAAGAACTGGGTTCTTCCCAAAACATAGAACTTGTAGCCTCATGTCTTACCTTTCCAACGCCATAAATTTTGCTTAAATCGGAGTTCTATAACTCCAGATATAGTTAAAAATCTGAGGAGAGGTCAGACAGTAACAGTTCAAAAATGGACAGTAACAGTTGGACAGTAACAGTCCAAGCGTTTGTTAATGAGTGATTTTGACTACCTTAGAGGCAGAACTAGGTTCTTCCCGAAACATAGAACTTGTAGCCTCATGTCTTACCTTTCAAACGCCACAAATTTCACTTGAATCAGAGTTCTATAACTCCAAATATAGTTAAACATCTGAAGATAGGTCAGACAGTAACAGTTCAAAAACAAGGCAGTAACAGGTGGACAGTGAAAGTCCAAATATAAAGAAAGGAATGATAACTAGGATTGGACAAAGAACGATAGTAATCATGAGTGAGATGAGAAAAACATAAAGTACTAAGAAATGACTGAAAGAAAGACTTATTGG
>Ga0325405_1006265_pt1 | contig 12020 bp, 10 predicted proteins | sample PopdelMetagenome_21_FD_205663 | JGI IMG/M metagenome (GOLD analysis project Ga0325405, IMG submission 205663) | Populus deltoides microbial communities from Bellville, Georgia, United States - Xylem-Control-R2 | ecosystem: Host-associated > Plants > Phyllosphere > Stem > Wood/Secondary xylem...
TAGAAGGAAAGAACTGTACGGGAAGTAAATACACAGGCAAGACAAAACATTCCTGCTCTTCTGCCATTCCCTAGCAAGACAGACATTCTTTGATTCCTTGAAGCATTCAGCTGATCACAATTCCTTATGAAGTTGCAAATTTAAAATGGAGTTTTCATCCTGCAGGGAAACTATGCTTTAAAATCAACCAAACATCTAATTGGACAACGTTACAAAGCATGTCATTAATGCTTATAAACACGCTAGTAGCTGCCACTCATCCTGGGCAATATATGCAGTCCAGCTACTTGCTGTCCCAGCGGTGGCTCCACCACCCAAAACCGTGCAGGCCTCGCCATCACATCCACCACAACAATCGTCTCCCCATTCGCGCAAACCACACAAACTCTCCCTCTTCCTGCGGCGATCTGCTCAGCGAGTTTAAGCTCTGGCAATTCAATGACCTTCTTCCAACAATCATTTTTACAATCATACTCACTCAAAGCTCCTGTTACTTCATTCACCACATAGATAGCATCTTCATTCATTGTAGCTGCTGGTCCATTCCATCCAGCTAGCATCCCTCTAGGCATATCATTCCATTGGTTTTCTTCTACATCATAAACCAAACCTTCTTTCGGTGCATTGCCTTTAACGTTGACCATGTAAAGCTTGCCTTTGTATCCTATTGCCCCAATAGGTTCCCTGCTAAACCTACCATCTTTCAGTGGTGCCATGTTTTCCCATCTCCAATGGTTACCTTGTTGCCTGAAGTCCCATTGTTCCATTGATCTAGCTACTTCTCCACTGTACCGTGGACCAACCCCACTCGCCACATAAACCCTTCCATGCACAGAACCAGTGGCACACCAACGCCGAGGGCTAGTGAACGGAGGACCAAAGAACCACTTGTTAGACTCTGGATGGAAGACTAATGGCCTAGACAGTGCTGGGACAAACTGGTGAGTGGTGCCAGATATAAGAACAAGATGGTTAGAGACTGTTAGGGATTGTACTGAGAGCTTTCTTGATAAAAACGATGGGTGGCGGTGGAGGAGGTGGAGTGGGGGATCTTTTGGAATACTAGGGACTGATCGCCATAATGATGATATAGGGTCAAATGACATGAGCTCAATTGAACTGATTCTATCCACTTGATTGTCTTTTGTGGTAGGATACGATGATGATGCAGAGAGAAGGGCGTAAAGGGAGAAGAATGGGGCGAATAATGAAGAATAGAGAAGCCGCCGCCATGCATGGGATACAGAGAAAAGAATGGAAGGTGGGAGAGAAGTGAGGCAGTTTTGAGAAAGGTGGTCGGGTAGGCCTGGCAACAACGTTTCATTGAGAGTATCAGGGAGCTCATTCTTCCTGGTTTTCTTATTATTCGGGAAGGATTTCATGGAAGAAAAATTGTTTTAAAGTTAAGAAACGAAGAAGAGGGGGCAGTGGGGGATATGATTTTATATAAATATATCTTGTAACAGAGGAGTTGATGAAATACTTTCTTTTTCACTAAGAATTTCTCTAGCTGAACCATTTATATGAACATTTATTGTTTGGCTTTCTTTTGGGGCAAAAGTGAGATCAGGTTAGTCATAGATAAAATAATATTTTAATTTGTTTAAAAAACTTGAGTAAAAAAAATGAAACTTCTCCGTTCAAATACAATATTTTTTTATTTAAAAAACTAAAAAAATTAGTTTTTTTTTTTAGTTTTCAAACTTTATACCAAGTTTCAAAAATATTTTTTAAAGGTTATTCATAGTTTTTCAATACAAATTTTTCATAAATATTTTTTCAAATGATGAAAAAACATGAATGAAACCTTTTTTTTCTTTTATATAAAAGTACTTTCTAGCAATTCAAAAGATTAAAATTAATTTTTTTATATTTAATTAGTGTCATAAATTTAATTTTTGATAAATCTAATATGAAGATGTTTAATTTGAGTTAAAAATATATTTTTTTAATTAAATCTTTTTAATCTTGATGAAATAAAATTAATACTCTACAACACAAATATAAATATTAAGATGATTGTTATAAATTATGATTTTGTTGTTTTTTATGAAAATAGTTATAATATTGATGTATTTATTATTTTTATTTTCAAAAATAAACAAGTTCTTTAATTTTGGATATTTTTCGTGATTGAGAAATATTTTCTCTCAAAGGAAAAAACAATACAATATAAAATTTATTTATTTTGGCTAACTTTATAGAGATAAATGCATGGGTTCTGTATATGATCCATAGCCTTTACTAGAGCCGGTTGGAGCAACAAGCATTCACTTCTTGGTTTCTCTCTTCCTCGTTATAATATGGCCCTTCCATGTCCTTTTCTTGAGTCTAGTCCGAGCATCCTCTGACCCGAGGCTGAATAACATAAGTAGTGATAATGCATGTGGTGGCGAACTCCAAAGCCAAAATTTATAATTATGAAAGAAAAAGTACGCCTTTGGACATGGAATCACACGAAAGATTTTGAGTGCTTCACCTTGTGATACGGCAGCAAGTTAAAACAGCTGATGGGTGCAGGTTGAGTGGGAGTAGGAGTTGCAAATTGCAAGCTAATGCTTAACCATATTCTCATTGTCATTTTCTTCTCCAGGAACCACTCCACTACTGGCACTAGGTAACAAAAAGTACAGAAGAAAATGTAAAGTTAATTTGGCACGCTTGTAGCTCCATACAGTGTTTGTTCATTTAATAATCAATACATGTGTCACAGGTCTAGGTGTAAGGGCGTGCTGGTAAAACACTGTTGGGATCTTGACAGCATGGACAGTAACAATACCCGTGGGCAGAGGTAAATTAGATAGCAGTGCATAACAGGTGTGTATGAGCAATGAATTTATATTCGACACGACTTTAGACTTGGATGGTGAGTTGTTCAAGATGTAAGTAAACACAACTAGGCTGGTAGAGAGGGTTCAACTGATTGGCTTGATGGTTTAATGGGTGAAGTTACAATAATGGGCAGTTGGCCACAATTTTACTGTTTTTGGACAACACTGTCCATATTTGTTTAGATTTGTATTAGGGTAGTTTCTATGTAACTTATGTATTCTTTGTAATATAAATAGAAGCAAGAGTTATGTAGCATACAAGATATTGTGCATTGCACACATAAAAAATTTTGTGTACCTTTTGTTATTGGTATTAATAAAGGTTAGGAGTTTTTATTGTAAATGTGCTTGTGATTCTGATTCATATACTTATGTTGTTATGGTTTGTCTATAACTTGTAAGAGTTTAGGGAAAGCCTTTTGGGTATGTGAAACATCTTATTTTATATGACAAACATGAGTTGAATTGTGAGATAGGTTGAGTTTAGAGAGGGACTAAACTGCCGTATAGGGATCCAGATTTTGATGGAAATTTAACGTTGTGGCAAGTGGTATTAGGGTTACATGCTAGAAAGGATATTTGGTTGTTCTGTGAAAGCTATTGCTGGTAAGTTTCTGAAACTTGTGATTGACTTCACATGCCATTAGGTATGGAATCAATTCGTGAAACATTGACACGTCTAGAAGGCTTGATTGGGCCAATCCCAGAACACGTAGATTGCTCCATTAATAAGAGACTAGAATTGGATATGGATATTGTAGAAAAGGCTACTAAATAGTATGTGGAACTCACGCCAGAAACAAGCTAAAAGTTGCAGGTTGTTGAGGATGAAATTTATGTTTTGAAGAGAGCAGTAACAAACATCCCTAAGGGTGGTGGCACATCCAAACCAAAACTGTTAGAGCCAAATCCATTCGGTGGTGGGAGAAGTTCCAAAGAGTTGGAAATTATATGTGAGATATGGAGTAATACTTTAATGTAACTAAGATTGATGTGGGTGAACAAGTGAACATCACCGTGATGTACTTGTTGGGTGATGCAAAACTGTGGTAGAGGACCAAAATTAGAGAGGATTTGAATACGGGATGATTAAAGATTGATACTTGGGTGCATCTGAAGCAAGGATTAAAGGAATAGTTTCTATTGAATAATATGTCCCCAAATTGTAAGGAAAGATTTGAAACGGTTGAAATTATTCAACTTTCTATCTGGTTTGCAACTTTAGGCACAAGCAAAATTGAGTCAACAAAAAGTGATCGATTTGTCTTTCGCAATTGATGTCGCAAATGGCTTATGATTTTAAAATAGTTATGAAGGATAGGTCTGTTGTAGTCCCCTCAAAATCAAAGATAAAAGATAAGAGGGAAGAAAAGAAGATGAAGAAATTGGTAGGTGTGGATTCAAGTCTGCTAATGACAAGGGTAATGACAAAAAAACCCAAGCTAAATGTTGGCTAAGCTAAGATTATATTTAGGGGACCACACTATACTAGAAAATATATGAAAGCTATTTTGGTCAATGATAGTGAACATGAGGAAACAATCATGCATATGAACCCAATGCATGTGTTGAACTATTTGGTTATGGAATTAGAGGATTCAATGGATAAATTCAGCATTGTTAACATTGATTTAGTGTATCTAAATGCTTTGCGGCAAGGAAAATTAAGTGCTTTGTACACTCTAATGTATGTCAAAATTAGAGTGAATGACAGGGAAATTACTTCCATCTTAGATTTTGGTGCTACGAACACCTTTATTGTTGACAGATTGGTGACGCAATTGGAACTACAATTGAGTAACAATTATACGGCAATGAAGGCACTGAATGCAAAGGCACAAAGGGTAATAGGAACTGCTTATAGTGCTGAAAAAGTGGTAGGGGAGTATGATTTATTAGTTTATGGCACTTGATGATTTTAACGTCATTTTAGCTTAGACTTTTTGAAAAAGGCTAAGATTGTGTTGATGTTGTGCTTCGATGGAATTTTGATTACCAATAAAACATGCCTTGATTTTACGTCTTGCTATAAGACTTTGATGGTTGGAAGTAGCAAGGGTAACAGTAGCATAATTTCATCCATCGTGATAAAAAAAGCCTTGAAAAGGGCAGCAAAATGTTTTCGGTAGTAGCGATGGGTAAGGGTTTTGGATATATTAAGCAAATGTTGAATGTCTTTTCTAAATTTTTAGAAGAGTACAAAGATGTCATGTCTCTTGAGTTGCTGAAAAAGCTTCCACCGAGAAAAGCCGTTGATCACATAATTGAATTAGTGCCCAGTGCGACACCACCATTACAGCTCTTGTATCATATGTCTCCAAAACTATGTTGCTCCTATTCCGTTTCAAAAAAAGGCAGATGATAATCTTCGAATATGAGTGGATTATTATGCATTAAACAAGATAACGATAAAGAATAAATATTTGGTGCTGCTGGTGCAGAACTTGATGGATAGGTTAAGTGGGGTTTCTATCTTCATGAAACTAGATTTTAGATCTGGTTATTGGCAGGGTAGAATTGCTATAGGGCACAAGCATAAGATGAATTTTATAACAAGGTACGATTCATATATGTTTTTAGTTATGCTATTTGGCTTAACCAATGCTCTAACTACATTTTGTAACTTGATGAACGATATGATATATGAGTTCTTAGATGACTTTATGGTCATGTAGTTAGATGAAATTGTGGTTTATAGTACAAGCATAGAGGATCATGTGGTGCATTTGTCTAGGGTTTTGAATAGGTCGAGGGAATATAAGTTGTTCATCAAAAAGGATAAATGTGATTTTGCATGTTCTGAAATTATATTCGTAGGGCACTTGGTAAGTATGGGCCAAGTGAGGATAGATCTGAAGGAAGTATAAGTTATACTGGAATGGGCAGCTATTATGAAGGTGTTTGATTTACGATCCTTTTCAGGTTTAGAAAACTATTATTATCTATTTATTAAGGGTTATAGCAAAGTGGTCGCCCCTCTGTTTAATCTGTTGAAGAAAAATTAGAGGCAAAAGTGATATAATAAATGTCAACGAGCACTCAACAAGCTGAAAATGGATGTTACGTCAATGCCAATGTTGAAACTATCTGATTTTGAGAGGCTATTCAAAGTGCATATAGATGTTTTGGATAGGGCTATTGAGGATGTATTGTTATAAGAGGGACATTCAGTTGCATTTGAAAGTCAGAAACTAAATTAGGCAAAACAGAGGTATTCGACACATGAGAAGGAAATGACTGTGGTGGTTCACTTTCTTGGTGTGTGGTGGATGTATTTGTTAGGGCTGAAGTTTACTGTGAAAACAAATAATGTGGACGACATTTTCTTTATAACACAAAAGAAGTTGTCGCTGCAGCAATATCGATGGCAAAAGTTCTTGGCCGAGTAAGATCTTGTATAAAAACACAAACTGGGGCAACACAATCAAGTTATGGATGCACTTAGCAGACATGAAGTTCTTGCTACCTTTTTTCCTTTGTGCAAATGGAGATGGACATGATGGAACGACTTCATCAAGCTCCTGAAAAAGATATAGCTTATAAAAAGTTGAATGATCTTGTACAAGAAGGGATAGTACAAAGATATTGGCTGGAAAACAATCTCTTCAATGCCAAAGAGGGTCTAATCTACATGCCAAAAGGGAAGCTATGAAAATTCTTCATGTTAGAGACACATGATCCGTAGTGGGTTGGACATCTAAGAAGGGAAGGGATGCTAGTTTTGTTTTCCCAAACATATTATTGGTCGATGATTAATAAAGACGTAGACTTATATGTCAAAACTTGTTTAGTATAACAGTAAGACAAAACCTTATAGCAGTGCGAGATAAGTTTGATTCAGCCATTATCAATACCAAACAAGCCTTGGGGATAGATTCACCAAATATGTAAAAAAATCACTAGCAGATTGATTCAACAAGGGTTGATATCAAAATATGATGGGCCTTTTAAAGTTAAGAAGAAGGTGGGAGTTGTTGCATACAATCTGATTTTACCAAAATAGTTGAAACTTCACCCTACATTTTATGTGAGTTACTTAAAACCCACTACAAAGACAAAAAGGACCTAGATAGAAACAAGTCACAATATGCTCCCCCAACAATTCAGAAACAATTTGACAATGGCATTGTCAAGATCATCCTCGATTTGGTCATCATAGGAAGACTTAATGAATTGAGTTTTTAGTGAAATAGGAGAAAAACTCAAAGGTTTTATGGGAGAAAAACATAAATTTTTGGCAATTTAAAGATAAGGTGCAAAAATAGATAGTGAATATAACTTTATCATAATTTGTGCGTGTTGTTATTCAAAAAATTCTGAAAAGTTGAGAAGAATGTTTGCCTTTTGTTAAGTTTGCTTATAATAGAACTGTGCATTCGACCTCTAACTTTTCTCTTTTTAAAATTCTTTGCTCCATCCAATTCTTTATTCTGCCCTGCTCCCCGTTATTTACTATATGTAATTAGTTACTACTTTGTAATTTAAGTGCAAGTGAACTCATTTGCAAAATTTGCTTTAATAATTAGAGATCCGTGTGGTTTATAATTTATTAGAAAAGAATACATTCATTGGATGTCCATCATTAACCTCTAGGAATGCAAGGGACGGGTGTAAGATAGCAGGGACAAAAAAAATTGGAAGAAATCATACATGGTCAATTTTTATGGTAATAGAAGAATTCACGATGAAATAATTCCTCAAAGTAAAATATTGATGCAGCTGCAATATAAATCAATTCGAGTTGATAATGAGTCACTTGGGCTAAAACTTTTTTTTTCACATGGTCTTTTCCATTGCTTTTCATTTTTTTATTGTAATTTTAATACAAGATGTTTATATTGTTGTATCTCCTTTAGGGATTTATACAGGCAAAATGATACACAATTCTATTGTCAGTTTTTTAGCTTCACTTTTTCTTTAATTTCACTATTCTTTGTGCTAGATCTTGGCTTGTGGTTGATGATTCATGAAAATCGATTGCTTTAGTGAGAAGATGCACAAATTTTGCTTCATTTTGAGCTTTATATATATATATGCTTGCATTTCAGTCATCACGAAACAATAAACTGATTCTAAATTTGTTACTTTTTCACTCTTGTTGTGAAACTCAAGTCAATAAATAATTTTATTGCATTACCATTTGATACGGAACAATGAACAAAAAGAATTAAAGTAAGAAAGAAAAAAGCTTTAAAGAAAGAAGCTAAGAATTGAAAGGGAAAAAAAAAAAGCTAGGAAGAAAAAAGAATTTAGAAAGGGAAAAGTCTGTTATTTTTATTTAATCATCAAAAACTGTCTCACATAATGAAAGAGAAAAATATAAATAGCATAACCTTAAAACATTCAAATATTGAGCTTAACTCATCTATTAAAACTATCTAATATAAAGAACTCAAATAAATAAAATAAAATAATGAAATAGGCCCAAATCAATCTCTCAACCAAAAAGTGACAGGCTAGGCTATCCTATACGTCTTCATTTATATACCCGTGTAATTTGTGGTATGGGTCTGATGTCTTAATCAACTCTCCCAAAGTTGGAGAAAGTCGACCCCGCCGAGTAAAGCTTTGGGCGACTCTAATAGTACTCTCAAAGATCTGGATTAGTTTACTATAAAGTTTCTCTAGCAATCCAAATGCAATATGAATCATGTCGACTCACCCAACGAACTAGGAACCTCTCTATTCTTAGTAAAAGCAACTTGTTAATTTAGAATAGCATCAATATTGTCTTTTATGTTGAAGTCAAGGTAAAAGAGGTAGAAGTTTCAATAAGATCATCAGAAGAGGAAGGAGAGTTAAGTGGCATCTCAAAATGATCATTTGGAATAGGATGTGGTTTCTCATATACAATTAGATCTTCAATGTTAAATGTAGAGCTAATGTCAAAATCAAGTGGTAAATCAAAAACATAAGCATTTGGATCAACCTGTTGTAGCACTTTGAATGGCCCCGCATTACATGGATATAATTTTTGATTAGTTCGCAAAAGAAACCACTCAGATGTAATCCTTATCATAACAGTCTCCCACATTAAATTCATTATGTCATCTATGTAAATAAGCGTGAAGTTTATATTCTGCATTACTACCTTGAAGCTTCTTAGTGATCTCAATATGCAAATCCAGAATTCTACATGCAAAAGATTTGACTGACTTGGACACTCTAGCATGAAGAGTATAGAAATAAGGTCTAAAGGTTTTCTAGGCTTGTAACCATGTACAACTTCAAAAGGACTTATGTTATTGACCTATTAACAAATCTATTATTGGCAAATTGAGCCATAAGAAGAACTAAATCTCAATTCCTATGATGATCACTCACTAGACACCTCAAAGGGTTTCCTAAACTCTTATTAACCACCTCAATTTGACCATCAGTTTGGGGGTGCTAGATACTATAAAACTTCAACTTAGTTTCCACCATATGCCAAAGGGTTTTCCAAAAATAACTCATAAATCTAACATTCTTATTTGAAACTATGGTTTAGGGAAGACCATATAACTTGATAATATCATTAAAATAAAGTTTCATAACTCTAAAAGCATCTATGGTTTTAGTACAAGGGATAAAATGGGTCATCTTAGAGAAGCGGTCGACAGCCACAAAAATAGAATCATACTTATTTGCAGTACGTGGAAGCCCAAGCACAAAATTCATATTTACATCTTGTCAAGGGCAAGTGGGAACAGACAACAGGGTGTATAAACCAATATTTTATTTTCTATGTTTAGCTAGTTGATATGTTTAACATTGACAACTTAGCTATATCTCCTTTTAAACTAGACCAAAAAAAATTGACGTTCTACCTCTTCAATTGTTCATTTCTTCCAAAGTGTTCTGAAAGATCTCCAACATGAATCTTTCATATAAAAAATTCACGCATTAATTTCTTCAAGATACAAAGATTTTTATCTTGAAACAAATACCCTTCTTGGAAGTGATAACCATATATAACACGATTATTCTCATATCTCAAAGTCATGTATATTTCTTCAAATTCTAGGTAAGATTCATACTCCTCTTTAAGTCTCTCAAATCTAGTAAATTCAACACTCATTATAGATAATAGTGTTACTCGGTGAGTCAAGATATCTAACACCTTATTCTTCATTCCAGATTTATGTTTCAAAATAAATAAATAGGCTTACAAATACTCAACCTAACAACCATGCCTATGATTGAGAGTTGAGATAATAGAGGGTCTCATGGTCAGAGTAAAGAACAAACTCTTGTGATAGCAAATAATGGCATCAATAACGCAAAGCCTTAACCACCGCATAAAATTCTTTATCACAGGTTGAGTACTTTTATTTGGTCTTGTTAAGTTTCTCACTAAAACAGGTTACAGGGTCATATTCCTAACTAAGTACTCCACCTATACCAACTCATAAGCCATCACATTCCACTTAAAACACCTTAGTAAAGTTAGGAAGCCGCATTACTAGGACCTCTGTCATCATCTTCTTAACCTCCTCAAATGTCTTATTAGCTCTTTCACTCCATTAAAACTCATTTTATTTCAAACATCTATAATAAACAATATGATGGTGCTAAATCCCTTGATGAAACAATAATATAAAGACACAAGCCTAAGAAAACTACAAACCTTATGAATATTCTTAAGCTAGAAAGAACACTTTTGGACATTGTCAAACAAACTTTCCTTCTTTAGGGTGGTACAAACTTGGATAAGGTGATCTAAATGATCTTCCTTATTTTTAGTATAAATAAGGATATCATCAAAATACACTACCAAGAATTTTCTCATAAATGGCCTAAGCACTTATGTCATTACTCTCATAAAAGTGCTTGGTGTATTGTAAATGTCAAAAGACATGACTAGCCACTCATATAATCCATCCTTAGTTTTAAATGCAGTTTTCCATTTATCTCCAAAGTGGATCCTAATATGATGATACCTACTCTTTAGGTCAATCTTAAAGGAAAATTGGGCTCCTACCATTATATCTAGCATGTCATCCGATCAAGGAATGATAAAACGATACTTGATTATAATCATATTGATGGCTCAGTTATCTACACACATTATCCATGATCCATCTTTCTTAGGTGTTAACAAAGCAGGTATTGTACATAAGCTCAAACTCTCTCGTATAAATCCATTTTTGTAACGGTTCATATACTTGTCATTGCAATTCGGCATATTCACTAGGGTTCATCCTCCAGTGAGGCAAGTTTGGGAATGTGGCACCATGGACAAAATCTATAGCATGTTGAATGTCATGCATAAGGGGTAAAATATCAGGTAGTTCAGAGGAAAAAACATCCTTATGAACCTATTCAGATGATTTTATTGCATTACCATTTGATATGGAACAATGAACAAAAAGAATTAAAGTAAGAAAGAAAAAAGCTTGAAAAAAATAAGCTAAGAATTAAAAGCAAACAAAGGAAAAGGCCAGGAAGAAAAAAGAATTCACGAAGGGAAAAAAGTCTGTCATTTTTATTTAATCATTAAAAACTGTCTTATAAACTGAAAGAGAAACATATAAATAACACAATCCCAAAATATACAACTATTGAGCTCAACCATCAATTAAAATTATCTAACACAAATAACTCAAATAAAATAAAATAAAATAATGATATTGAGTGCAACGCCTTCACCTTTCTCTCTTTCTTGGCTACCAAACTCTTAAATTATACTAGAAATATATGCCAAAGTTGATCTAACTAGAAGGCAAGGGTATTTTTACGATTTGATTTCATGGCCAAATTATCAAAGATGTATTAATAAAGATAATCAAGATATATTCTCGGCTTTCTCCTATCATTTGCTAACCCTATATGAAAACATAGAACCATATGCTGCTTGGTGAATTAACATGTTTTCTTTATTGTTTTTATAGTCTGACACCTTTTGGACACCATTTTCTTGATATTTTGAATATTAGAAAGATATGTCAATTCTTATTAGCTTTTTTTTTCTTCTTTTTTTACATTATTTCTACATAATTACCTATCGCTTTATGAAACTTAACTTTTTCTAAATATAATATCGTTATCTTTTAGGACCTTTATTAAGTGATAATAAAAAAGTGTGGTTGCGGTTACTTTTTAAAATGATTTTCACTCAGAAAAGTATCTAAATAATATATATTTTTTATTTTTTAAAAATTATTTTTTATATCAGCGTATCAAAATGATCTAAAAACACTAAAAAAA
>Ga0325405_1006266_pt1 | contig 12020 bp, 7 predicted proteins | sample PopdelMetagenome_21_FD_205663 | JGI IMG/M metagenome (GOLD analysis project Ga0325405, IMG submission 205663) | Populus deltoides microbial communities from Bellville, Georgia, United States - Xylem-Control-R2 | ecosystem: Host-associated > Plants > Phyllosphere > Stem > Wood/Secondary xylem...
ATAGGCTCCTGAATTCTTAAATCAATTTGAATTTTCAGCATGCGACAAACCTGCAGGATCGGTCCAAGACTCCAGCTTTCATGGTCCCCTCTCCTTTAGCTTTCAAATTTTAAACGGAGAGCAAAACCCTAATCCTGTGGCTCATATCGGCAAGACAGCAAGGATATTTGTAGGATAATATTAGCAGGGAAGAAGTCCAACTATTGCATTCATTCATCCATCCATCTAGCAAATAATTAAAGCTCATCTAAGCGGGTTGGTGCATGTATATACTATACTACTTCGTGCCTCGTTGAATTTGCATTTTACATTTTTTATAATGCAGCAAGTCTACTGTTGAACAGTTTATGACAGACCACATACACCCTTGCTTGTGCATTTTAACCCCATTAATAACACCGGATCTTTTTTCTTTTTTTATTAACGTGATTGTCCGGATTATTTTATACGTATCTCAACTAATCTCATGAGTCCTGAAGTTAACGATCATGTAAGTTTTTAGGAGTTCTGAGGTTTGTGCGACTTGAATTGGTGATCTCTTGGGAACAAACATAGAACCTGATCAGTTAAGTTACACCTCTTAGAATTAAATCCCTTAGTTTTTTAGTTTATAGTAAGTTGATGCAGAGAATTATTTTTGACATATTCTAGTATTTGGTAGCTTATTAAAACTATTTAAAAAATAATTTATAAATTATTTAAATGGGTGCTAAACTAATCTATCTAATTAAGATCAACTTAAATTAAAATTTGAAAACCTAACTAGAAAAGAAATATGAAAATAACTAGAAATTAAGAATAAGAAAAATCCCAAACAACAATTTCTAAGCTTAATTTAAACATGAAAATGACCTCGACCCATCATAGAATTGAGTTTATGAAACTCGTTAAGAAAATATGAGTCTGATCCAATAATAAAATTAATAATTACACATGTTTTTGTGATAAATTTCTTACATTAATTAATGCATATCAAAACGGCTCTTGAATTATTTGCTAAATATTGCTATTTGGCTATTATGCCTTTGACATCACAAACAATAAAGGAAAATCTCGACAAGACATTTCACCAAATGAGGGTGAACACTTGGAGAAAATCCAACCACACCACCAAAACAAAGTTAGGATTTCAGATTTTCACCGGTTTATTCACGAGTGTTAAGGGTACAGGCAAAAAAAATAAAAAAATAAAAAAAAAATCTATAGACAGCGGTAGTTAGGTGCTTCAAAGTTGGACAAAATGATTGCCAATTGCCACTAACTTCAATTATACAACACTGCTTTTGGTCTCAGCAGCATCCTGCAGCCCACTACACCTGTTCATCATTTCTCTTCCTCATCTTCCCCTCATCACTACTCTTCCACATTAGTCCCTAAACAGAAACAAAACAAAGGGAGGAGATAGAAGCATAGAGACTAAAGTTGCATCTGGGTGAGAATTCTGAAGCCATGGCATTTGCAGGAACAACCCAGAAGTGTATGGCATGTGACAAGACTGTCTATCTTGTCGACAAGTTAACAGCCGATAACCGTGCGTACCATAAGGCTTGCTTCCGATGCCATCATTGCAAAGGAACCCTCAAGGTATGCTGTAAGAATTTTGATAAGAGATCAAAAACTTGGTAGATCCATGTTTTAGCAAATTTTAAAGTTGGATGCCTAGTTGTTTCTACTAAATACAGATTGAGCTCCATGTATTCCCAGCATTTCTGTAGCTTCTTGGTTCTAGTTTTGTCCTCCCGGTCTTAGCTATCCACCCTTCATAATTGCATACCGACCTCGACTTGTCCTGTATCATGGATGACTGGATTATCATGTTAATGTTCAAATTCAAACCCCTGCAATATTATGAGCAGTGCGATATCACCTTTTAGATACCAAAACCCTGCAGAAATTAACAGTGCCAAAAATAGATCAGCCATCAATTCTAAATTCAGTTCACTGAAGCGAACATTTCAGGTGGAGGAGCTCCTTATAGGGTACAGTGAACTGATTTTTCTACTGTTCTGAAGTGACATGATTTCTTTCAGCTGTTCTTCTTGTGATGCATTCTCACTGATCTGTCCACTGTTAAGCGAAGTCAGCAGTTCTTATTGAGAGAGAGATGGTTGAAGATAATCAATCAAGTTGTAGTTCTTATATGCAATCTGTTGACAGATGGTTCTATTTGCAGCTTGGCAACTACAATTCCTTTGAGGGGGTTCTCTACTGCAGGCCACATTTTGATCAACTGTTCAAAAGAACTGGCAGTCTTGACAAAAGCTTTGAGGGTAAAATATAAAGAAAATCTTTTAGGAAGCCAGTGTTGCATAAGTTCTTCATTTCCCTTTCGAATTCAAACTGATTTACTCGCATTTAACTTCCTTTGCAGGGACACCAAAAATTGTAAAGCCAGAGAAACCTGTTGATGGTGAGGTAATTTCTTTTGCCTATATGCCTGACATTTAGATGCTTTCTTATGGCTTACAATTGAGTTTCTACCACCTCTCTTTGGTTTTGAACATGATTTGTCTTGAACAGAAACCTGTGTCAACTAAAGTCTCGACCATGTTCGCTGGAACCAGAGAAAAGTGTTTCGGCTGCAAGAACACTGTCTATCCAACTGAGAAGGTAAAGATTGCCACATTTCAAAAATACCCAACTCACAAAACGAGCAGACGCAACTTATTTCCATGTTCTATACTTTTCCTTTACTTAATCATCACGCACTAAAATTTTCTGTTAAAAGGTTTCGGTGAATGGAACTCCTTACCACAAAAGCTGCTTCAAATGCATCCACGGAGGATGTACAATTAGCCCATCAAACTACATTGCACATGAAGGTCGCCTCTACTGCAAACACCACCACAACCAACTTATCAAGGAAAAGGGAAACTTGAGCCAACTTGAGGGTGATATTGAGAAGGACTCCATGAACAACAAAACTAATGGAAGAGAAGTTGCTGCCGAGTCATAATCTGCTGAACGATACATGTTCATCCTGCATTTTCCTGCCTTATGATGTTGCTGTCACCCTCATGGTTCACACTTTCCCTGCAGTCCAAATGTCTTTATGCTTATGAGCTAGATTAAAATCATGATATTTCATATTTCTCATTGAAGTGTGTGAGCTTTTTTTTGTTGTTGTATTTGGATTTTGTTATGCTATTATGGATGCTCGCATGAGATGAGAAGACTTGTATGGTTATAGTATGTGATATGGTGAGCTAAACTCGTGTAATTTGTGGATTCTTATTGCTATCTATTGACTTCCAATAGATGCCGATGATCATCATTATTTTACCCTCTAGAGTCTCTTAGTTATCGCTGGTTTTTGTCCATTTAGATGCAAGGTTCCCAAGTCAGGCTGGACTTGACTGAACACCCGCAGATGTGCATGTCTCATCACTTGAATTTAGGGGGCAAAGCAAAGACAATTCAGTATAACTGCTAGCAAAGACAACGCTATCAAGCTTATAATTTGGCAAAGCTGGATTTGAGCACACAACTACAATTATGCTGTATCATCATATGCCACAAGATAATATTCCAACTTCCTGTCCTCACAAATTCCCTTCAGTGAGAAGCAGGAGAGAATGTGAAGAGTGCTGTGAGAAAAGCCTTCGTATCTCCATCATCTTCCAAGCAATATGGCAGGAAACAAATTGAAAGATGGCAGAATGCAGGGACGGAAGACAATTGGTCATACCACAATCACCGCAACCATAAAGAAATCAAAATTAGGCTAACCAGCAACACCAAATTGGGTCAAGTTTCCCATTCAACTTGAACTTTGATTCCAAAATTGAAGTTTTATCTAATGGCAAATCTTTTACTTGACAAGGCCACAAATAATGGATTGGTGCTTTCGTTGAAACTTGGCATTGTTATTTGCTTTCGAACGGCAATGCATAGCAACAAACTGCGCCGTTGTAGTGCTCCCTTACATTCGTAGAAAGCATAGAATTATTTTACATAGTTATCAGACATGGTCTAGCTTGGATCGTGTGTTTGTTAAGTCAATTCATAGGTTAGCAGTTCAACTCCGCTCTAACCCAGAAAATATCATTTTAATTTCTTTTAAAAAAAACTTAAAAAACATTATTTTAGACAAAATAAAAAAATATATATGAAAGTTAACCTACCGAATCACCCACTTACCAGGTCAACTCTTCTCGGAACATCTCTTAATTAGAGACTAGTTCCAGTTGTAAGAGATGGTGCTTCATATTTTAATATGCCTTTTTTTTTGTGTTTTTTGGTACATTAACGTTTGAATATGCTATAAATTCACACTCAAAACAGAACACAAGGGAATCCTATTCCCAACAAAGAGCTACATGTCGCTAGTATATGACCTTGACCTTCTCAAATCCTTGCTCTCACCGTCAAAGGAAGATGAAGTCCCTCCACGTGTCCGGTGCTTTGAATCACGACGCTTCAATTTGCCATCGCTGCCGTTGAAAATCTGATCCAACAATCCCTGGACTGCCTCAGGTTTAACATATGATTTAGATGGCAAAGCACTTGAATAAGCATTCAAGAACTCAATGTAAGCAGGAACCACTAGCTTCACAGTGGCTTCTTTGATCTGCTCTCTCAGATCAACATCATGAATTGTGTAAGACCCTGATCTATGCCTTTGTGAAACCTCGGTAACGCCCTTCAAGAAACCTTCCATTTTCTCTCTGATCAAAGCCCTCGTATCCTCATTGTCACTTTTGTTTTCTCTTTTCAATTCTTCCTTGTCAAGCAATCTCACAAGAGGTTTCCAAGCTTGCCTTTGATACATGTAAGCTGATTCCTCGGCAACAACCTTGTAATTCATTTTCAAGTACTGCTCTCCTAATAGCTTCCCAAGTTCCGTGTTTCTTGTTCTCATGTAAATGTACCAATATGTGTTCATGGCAAATACTTGGGGCAGGATTCTGTCCTTGTAACGCAGTTTTTTCGATTCCACATTCCTTTGAAGTGCCTCCATGATGTTGGTAATTGCATCTCTGAGTAAGTTCTCTTCAGGTTCAGGTTTCGATAAAATTCCAGCTTTCCATATTTTTTCTGTGAGGAGAACTTTGGCCATAGGTGCACTATAAGTTTCTGAGGCAAGGTATTTAAGATAGTTAATGGCATATCTTACAAGTTTTGGGACTGAACCATCTTGTGGTGGAGGGAAACCATCTGAATTGCCTTCAATTTGGAGACCAAACTCCCAAAACACTTTGCTTGAAGAATGGACGAGGAGTTTTTCTAGTTCCCTAAATCTTGTACATATATCAGCACCAGCTTCGCCTTCAAAAATCTCAGAGAACTCCGTTTTAAGCTTTTCTAAGGAGTCAAACATGTCTAAGAGCTTAAAAAGCTTCTGGGGCTCTTTATTGCTCCTTGCAACACCTTCTCCAAATCGAAAGAAGACTGCCATGATTTTATCTGCAATCTTGACAAAGCATTCTAGCCAGACAGCTCCATCCAAAATCCCTCCCAGGATTTGGTTTGAAAGCTTCTTTTCGGACACAAATACCGTTCTCAATGCAAGTTCAAAATGTTGAATCCAAAGGCTTATCGCTGTCTCTAAAGTCCCCCACTCCATTTCATCAATTTCTTCAGGAGTGTATGTCTTCAAATAATCTGGGTTTAGCCGCATCAATGCTTTCGCTGCTCTTACATATCTCACCTATCAAAGAAGAAGAAATATATAAGACTTCAGTTGCTAGATCTTTAGCAATTTGCGTTATATATTAATACCGTGATATCTTATGAACGATTTATTAAAACATCGAATTGTTTGAATTTGAAGTGTTCAAGTTAGAAGTAAGCATGGCTTCATATTTCTCTGCTATGCTTTCTAGAGGTCAGCAAACTTTTTAAGAAAAGAAGTTTATTCGTCACATACCTTGACGTAGATATCAATGCATATGTCCAGGCAATCATTGGCGGCTAGAGTTTCTGAAATTCGTCTGAGGACTTCAATATCCAGCTCTGTTCCCAGATCAGAATATGTCATGTCAAGTTTATTATCCCCCTGGGATTCATCAATATTATGGTGCTTCAGTTTCTGCAGTATGCTCTCATGCTCATCTTGCAAATTGAGTAAAGCCTCGTCAAGCAACCCATCAAACTTCATTGCATCAATCTCTGTCTCGTAAAGAATCTTGAGTGTGACCAAAGTCTCTCTTAATCTATACGCCCTGTACTGATCCGTGGCTTTGGTCCTGCTCAAGAATTCCACCACCTCTTGCAGCTTTTGAATCACTGGCTCGCCATCTTCACTAATTGTGTTTATGACTGCATTTAGCTTATCAACACATTCAACAAGTTTAAGCAAGAGCTTTAGCCGTTTCTTGGGATTTTTATCTGCAGATAATTGGGAGGAAACTTCGAGGAGCTTCTGTTGGAGAGACTCACAGAGCTTGAAGCTGTCAAGGAGGGCAAGGGCGGGAGAGACAGCTCTATTGATTCTGGTTTCAAGGGCTTTTGCAGCCATGGCCAAAGAATGCAAAGGAGCTACTCTTCTTGAGGATGTTGAGAGACTTTCATCTATAACATCAAACTTTTTATCCATTTTTTCTAAGGTATCTTCAATCTTGGAGGAGGCTTGAAGCAGTGTTTTCAAATCAGAACATGCTAAATTCAGCTCGGATATCAATGAATCCTCTTCATGGAGTGCCATTAATGAGCTTGATATTCACAGACAGAGAAAAAGACACAAGGGTTTCTAGTTTATAGTATGCTGGGATGGGAGGTTCTCTGGGCTATTTGATCAATGACAAAGCATAAAGGGAGTAACGAAGAGGACGAACAGTGATTAATTTGGAGAGTAGCTCTCGATGCTACCTAAATAAAAACTGGCATATGCTGATGGGAAGCTGACAAATGGAGAGAAGTAAAACTAGGAATATACAGCCGGTGTGCTTTTGAATCCCCGCCAGCTACTGACTCGACAATATTCTGCACCCATGGCTATTGAAAGCTTGTTTTGTGAACACACCTATTTGCAGCTTTTGGGACACTCTCACGGGTAACGGGCTAATAGACAAGTGTTACGGTTATTGGTTAACAAGAAAAGAGAATAGTTCTTTGTAGAACACACCAACATCGCAGTCAAATACTATAAAAAACAAGTTTTTATTTGTGCTTACCAGTTCCGAAAATGTGTTTCTGTAGTTATTAAACATGGTTACAGAAATTTTTAAGAATTTTTTTTAAAAAAAACTGAAATGATTTTATTTTGAACAAAAATAATAGATTCAGTTAACTTATGATCCGGAAAGATAACTATGATCCACCAACATAATTCTCTTTTTTGGATGAAGCCTCGTACCGCGGTCTGATAATTATATTTAATTTAGTTTTGACAACATGCGTAATGAAATCATGATATCCTTCACAATCATCCTAGTTTCTGTGTTATATCAGCAGCTAACCTTGTTGCTGTCCCAGATAGAGCCATGGAGGAAAGAAACCAACTTCCTTCATCAGTTACAGCTTGGCTCCAGGGATGGCAATGGGCCAGGCATGAAGCGAGTACTTTCTTTCTGCCCTCTTACCAATCGAAGGCAACACCTGGAAATTTTCCAGCAAATCACCCAGATGCCATCATCATCAAAGTTGGCATTCTCAATATTACGAATAGTTAGTAGTTACAACCATTGCAAAACCGGGGCCTTGGATCATGAATCAGAAGGTTGGTTTAAAATATAAAAAGAGTTGATGATTTGAAGTCAAGTTCAGATCGGATTAAAGAATCAACTCTTATTTTTAACAAAGATTAATTAATTTTTTTTCTTTTTTTAACTTTTTAACTCTGACTAGTCTACATTTTAGTTCGGCCACGTCTCAAGCCGACTTCCCAAGCCCTTTCGGGTTCTATTACTATAATTACAATTAGGGGTGAAACCTCAGATTAGGTTGGAGGGGCGAGTAAGAAAATAATTGATTATTTGGGAGCCAAACATCAGGATGAATTTTGTGAATATTTAAAAATATTATATTATATTATAACATATACTAAAACAAACACATCAATGTTTTACTATATTCTGTATAGAGCAGTTCATATTAAAACGCTAAGTTATTTTATTTTATGTTTTTATGGGTTTTTTATCTTTTCTTTGTGTTTTTTTAATAATTTTTTTTAATTTAGTTTTTTAATGTTAATTTTTTTATTTATTTAGTTATCAGATTTTTATGACACGGATCTAGGGCTTAACAAGTTAACCTAAAATTTTTTTTTCTTTTTAATAAATTTTTTCCGTTTGGTTTTTTCATTTTAATTAATCTTTTTTTTTAATTTAGTTCATTGATATTAAATCTTTTTTCTATTTAGTTATCATACTTTCATGATATGAATCTCAGGTTTGACGAATTAACCTGATTTGACGGGTTAACCTAGTTGGTTCAGATTTTTTTCTTTTTCCTCATTAGTTTTTTTCTTCCAATTTAATCTTTTAATATTGTATACAGTTCATAGTAAGCTAACACCTTTAATTTTTTTTCTTTTTTTTTTTTATGTCTTTCACTTTGGACTGCACAGTGCAGCTACAGTGAAAAAGATGATGCTTTCTTTTTAATTAATTTTTTTATTTAGTTTGTTGATAATGAATTTTTTTCTTTTTAGTTATGGGCTGATGCTTTTAGTTTTTTTTCTTTTTGCTTTTTTGCTGTTTTTATGCATTTAACTATGGACTACACTGTGAAATGAAAAGATTGATGCAATTTGTTTGTTTTTTTTATTTTTAATTAATTTTTTCATTTAATTTAGTTTGTTAATGTTTAATTTTTTTTTCTATTTAGTTATCAAACTTTCACAACAAAGATCTGGGTTTGACGGGTTAACCTAATTTGACGGGTTAGCCCAGTTAATTCTAGGTTAACCCATCATTTTTTTTCTATTTAGTTATCAAACTTTCACGACACAAATCCAAGATTTGATGGATTAACCTGATTTGAAGGATACCTAGTTAATTTAGATTTTTTTCTTTTTTTTAATTAATTTTTTTCTTCCTGTTGTTTTTTAATCAATCTATTTAATTATCATACTTTTATGACACGACCTTGCAGCCAGACCTGCAATCTATATCCAAGATTATTAGGTCTGATATTGCACCCAGACCCATTTAAACTTGGGTTAGACAAATTTAATGTTGATATTAATATTATAAATATTACTCTTGCATCAGATGTTACAGCTATATCTAAAACACTTCGGTATAACTCTATAAAAAAACTTAATATTTTTAAATCTTAACTCTTATTAATATTTTTTGTGTAAAAAAAAAATTGACCTATGACATCGAGTTTAATGCAGAGCTGGTCATGTATCTAGTTTAATGCAGAGAATGTGATGTTATTTTGAACACAATCTTTAATGATAAACATAGATTATAATTGTAATGGTGTTATTATAAAAATATCATAATAAGAAAGTAAAAATAAAATTATATTATTAGTATTGGAATAATATATATATATATATATATATATATATATATATATATCAGCAAGATAAAAAAAGTTCAAAAAGTTATCATAAATTAAAAAAATATAATTTTACTACTTATCATGAAAAACAAATTATAAAATTGTTTTTTTATAGTGTTTTACCTTTTTTTATATATATTATATAATCTTTCCAGCACCAGTCACAAAACCAGTTCTTATTTTTACTTTCAAAACTCTCTTTTAACCATGAATAATATGATCTAACTCGAATTTTCTAACCCACCTTCACCTTCTCCAGCTCCTCCAACTCTGGCTCCACCTCCTTCTACTACTCCTGATTTGACTCCATATCCAGTTACATCTCAAGTAATAGCTCCAAATCAGACGCCAGTTCCTAACCCGACCCCAAACCCAGCACCAGTTTATGAATCCACCTCAAACCCAGCTATCATAGTTCCTACCATTAGTCTCATGTCTAATCCTATGCTGCATTGGATAGGGTCAAGGACCCAAGCCGTGGCAGTAAGAGTTGGACATTGCTCTGAAGCCACAGTCGATCAAGAGCAAGAGGGAAGCACTGCTGTTGTTAGGGATGCTGTACCAGTGAGTGCAATTCCACCTGCAGCTTCAGGAATGCATCCTTCCCACCAGGACTCCAAGAGACCAAGACCAGATCTGCACCCTGTTTCAGAACAGCCTCTGGGTGTTGACTTTGGTTCTAGTTCAGCCAAAAAGAGGAGGAAGAACAAGAAAAAGGCTAACAAAGAAGCTGATACCCAGTAAGTTTTAATATCTTTTTCTGCGCTTGCTGCTGTGATCTTTTGCTTGTGATGGATCATATGTTGAATTCTTCTTCTGAATTTGCATGTGATTGTGTTTTCTAAATGCTTTATGGGTTTGACAATTTAGTGAATAAACCAACTTCCATAATTCATCTTTACACGATCAATCTGTGCAGTTTGCTAAGAACAAATCTTCTGGAAGCAAACCCGAAGATAATATTGATACAAAAGGAGCACCTTCCATCTCTGAAATTTTGTTTTTCTGGAAGTAAACTGATTTTTTTGTAGGGGAATGTACTTCCATTAAACTTACAAGGCTGATTTATTTCAGTTTATCATTTCATTCATATTGAATGAACACCTTTGTACTTTCATTCATTTCTTTGAAGCTCGTTTTTGTGCAACATGCAGGTTTCCTACTGATGCAATTCCTCTGAATCAAGCATCACCTTGTTCTGTAGCCAATGAATAGCCTGACCTGTGTTTTTCTGCTCCTGCCTGCAGTTAATGACTCTTTATGGGCATAGGTGTATATAGTAAAACTCGTTATTTGTTGTAAAATAAGATTAGACATGAGACTAATGGTAGGAATTACGGTAGCTGGGTTTGGGGTCGGTTTATAAACTTGTGTTGGGTTTGGGGTCGGTTTATTACTTGAGATGTAACTGGATGTGAAGTCAAATCAGGAGTAGTTTAAGAAAGTGAAGCCAGAGTCGGAGGAGGAGCTGGAGAAGGTGAAAATGTGTTAGAAAGTTTGGATTAGGTTGTATTATCCATGATTAAAGGATGGTTTTGAAAGTAAAAATAAAAGCTGGTTTTGTGATTGGTGCTGAGAGATTATATAATATTAAAAAAATAGTAAAATACCGTAGAAAAGGTAATTTTATAATTTTTTTCAATGATAAGTAGTAAAATTATATTTTTTTAATTCATGATAATTTTTTGAACTCTTTTTTATTTCTTTGAATTTTTTTTATTTTGCTGATATATATATATATATATATATAATTTTGTTTATATTTTATTATTATGATATTTTTATAATAACACATTAAAAAAATTTCCAATTAACACATAACCGCTATGATGCCCCCATCATATTAAAAATACAATTTTGTATGTATATTTTGAACATGTAAAAAAAAATACATGAAACAACTAAAATAAAAAATATAACAAAATAAACATGTATATATATATATATATAATCTATGTTTATCATTAAAGATTGTGTTCAAAATAACGTCACATTCTCTGCATTAAATATGTTAAATTTGCTCAGCTAGAGACTCGTCGTCATCCTAAATCTATGCAGTGAATCTAAAGTCTAAAAAAAATATCTTTCTGCATATTATCAATGCATAGTATGATCAATTTGGTAAAGAAGAAGTCAAGACGCAAATCCTAAAGCGTAAGAAGGTCGGTAGGGCACCACCTATCGCTCAACTCGCAGTCCTACCCTACCCCATTAAGGTAATGTTCTCCTACTGCTGCTGCTTGGGGAAATGACACTTGTTTATATTTACTGTGTTCTGAAACATTAACGAGTGGTTTGAAATCGAACTACTTTGTTGGCTCGCTCGCTCGCTCTCCAAGCAAAAAAATCTTTTCCCTGCGTACACCGAATCGTCAGTGCATAAAAGAATCAAAAGATTCGTCAACAGTGGCCGTACGATCTCATGCGTATCTATGCTAAGAGAAAACCTGGGTGAAAACTGAAAAGCCTAGACGGCATGCCGCTAGTAGTAGAGAACGTACGTTTATATCAGGGTTCAGAGACAGATAGAGACCAGTTAAGCTCAGATCAAGAAGAGCAAAACC
>Ga0325405_1006272_pt1 | contig 12016 bp, 6 predicted proteins | sample PopdelMetagenome_21_FD_205663 | JGI IMG/M metagenome (GOLD analysis project Ga0325405, IMG submission 205663) | Populus deltoides microbial communities from Bellville, Georgia, United States - Xylem-Control-R2 | ecosystem: Host-associated > Plants > Phyllosphere > Stem > Wood/Secondary xylem...
AAAAAAAAAAAGTCAGAAATGTTCCTAGAGCATTAGAGCCAAAGTATAAATATTATAGGGGCAAAAAAAGAGTTATGAACGATAATAATTAAACAATAGAATGCCTCAAATATGGTCGGAGAGAAGAAGTTTATTATCTTAATTTATCATCAGATTTAGTGTATCAGACAGAATGAAGTCTAACAGGAATCTTTCAATAAAGAAAAAAGGAGCAAACAATTAGATCATATAAAAAACTTTAACCAAAATAATAATTAAAAAAACACGTCCAGCCGTTCATTTTCTCGACATACTTAAATATACTAATTCTATTTCCTCCCAGGGCATAAAACAAAAGTTCATGGTAGGTACCACCACCGGTTGGTCCAGATTCTAGAAAGCAGACTCACTTCTCGTAGTTTATTACTAGCATTTGCACCCTATACAAAGTTGAATATTATAACTATTATTATTATTATTATTATTATGAAATACTCTACGATGTGTGGGGCACGTTGTTCAATAAACAAATTACCAAGGAATAATTTGTTGTGCTTTTTTAGTCCCTCTTCTTCTTTTTCTTTGATTACACCCTTATAAGCCCAAATTGAAGGTCAATTAAAACATTTTTATTAAGGAAAAAAAAGACTCAAAGATAGAGGACTAAAATGAAAAATACAGGAAAATGAGATGGTTTTCCTAAACTTGGGGTTAAACATACACTTTGGTTCTTCAACTTTTCAAATTATAAACTTTTAGTTTCTAACAATTTATAAAATTTAATTTTGATCCCAAACTTTATTTTTCTTATTTTTTGGTTCCTAGTTTGAGAGATGAGAGAGAAAAAGTCTCAGTTGAGACTGATTCCAGCCATGAAAATGAGTAATTTTGGTCCCAAACTTTATTTTTTTTTATTTTTAGTTTTCTAGTTTGAGAGAGGAGAGTAAAAATGGTTGCATTCTGATTGTAGAGAGAGAAAATCTCAGTTGAGATTGATTCCAACCACCAAAACAAGTGATTTTGGTGTCAATAGGTTCCTTTTGATAGAGAAAGTTTATACAAAGTGTTTTCTTTTCCCTTAAACTTGCCTTAAATAGTAGATGTGAACTCAAAAAAAATTTTAGTTTCAGGTAAATTGTGAGTTTTGAAAACAAATTTTGGGTTGTTAGAGACTATAAATATGTTTTACAAGGTGTTTATGATTTTTTTTTTTGTTTTTTTGAGTTGAAATATGGTTGAAAATGAGTTTTTCTTAGTCTAAAACAAACCAACTTGATTTTTTAGCGATTGAAAGTCACCAGAATCTTGGCAATTTAGGTGACTCATCACTTGCTTTTTTTTTTTCAAAGCATAAAAAGGCCCTTAAAAAAATTAAAAAACAAATAAGACCCATGCTCGTGGGTTGTTCGAAGCCTGCACGCCTGGGTCTGTTTCTACTTTCTAGAGGTCTAGGAGCTCTTGGCCTTTCTAGCTAGAGAGACTAGGTTTTTTTTTCTTTTTCTTTTTTTTATCATTTTTATCCATTACAATTGCATTTTTTTTTATTTTCTCTTCTAATTTCATCACTTAATATTTGGTTAATTATTAATTGGGCAACATAATATATTTTAGTTTAATTATTTTTCCAATCACTTTGATATCTTGCTGATTCTAAATTCTATAGGTGTTTATTTTAGATAAAAAGAAATTATAAAGAAAAATTGTTGAAACCAATTGAGTCCATGACCCGAGTCATGAGTTTGATTAGATAACATTAGCTGGGTAGGGATTGGGTTTGATTTTTTTTTTTTTGCATAAATAGTTCTCAATTTATTTAATTAGATGCATGAATGAACTTTTTGAATTCTGCTTGGAATATTTTTATACATAAAAACACGTCGTAAAAGTCTGTATATACATTTTTTTTAAGAAAGAAGAAATATTTGACCTGTGGAGAAGTGTGGGTCAAATAGCTAGTAAGAAAAACTAAAGCACTTGGAGAAAGCACTGTAGCTTTTCTCACAAATCACTGTGAATTGCTATATTGTTTCTCCATATTGGCTTTTCTTGTTCTTCTTTTGTGTTGCTTGAACACATGGTTTTCCTTTTTCCTTTTCTTTTTGTTTTTTTATCATGATGTTTTTCAAAATTATTTTTGTCAATTTTTTTAATATTCTTATGATTGAGAATTTAGCTTTGTAATTTGTTTCTTTTTATTTTGTTTTAGTATGAGATTAGCATGCTTTGCGAGTTTATCAATGTAATCTAGGTTGCGTCGATTTATAGGTGTGGTGGGGTGTCTTTTTTTCTCTTTTTTTAATTGAACACAATCTTTTCTTATATAGTTAAAAAAAACTAGTTTTAGAGAAAAATCATGTTATTAAAGTTTATAAAGTAACAAAAATTAAAGGGTGTGGCGAAACTACTGTTCAGACACAGCATTTCACTATGTATTACAATATGTTTTGCTTTTTTTTTCTTTTTATTTTTCTTTTTTAATTTTTGTTATTATTTTATTTCAAATTTTATTTTTGTTGATTTTGTCTTTTAATATTGGAATGGTTGAAAATTTAGCTTCTTAATTTATTTCTTTTTATTTTTTTTATGAGATTAACGTGGTTTGTGGGGGTTCTCCAAGGTAACCAATTGTTTTGGTTTGCGGGTTCTATGGGGTGTCTTTTTTTTAATTGAACTTGATTTTTTTTTATCATCTATTTTCTCTATCATATAGTTTTTAAAAAATAGTTTTAAAGAAAATTCATTTTATTAAACTTTATAAAGTCCATGGACCTATTCATGAGTTCGACTGATTAACCTGGTTCATGGGTCTAACAAGTTTAACATTTTATCATATAATTAAATAAAATAGTTTATAAAAAAAGTTATTAAACCCAATAGAATCCATGACCCGGGTCAAGAGGGGTTCACGGTTGATCCAATCTGTCATTGTCTCAATATTGAAAAAAAATAAGTTGTCATCTTGAAGTTTTTTTTTAAAGCCAAGTCATGTTTTTATCAATTATCAAGGTTGCATTTGGACATATAAAATCGATCAATTTAAATCGAGTTAGCTTCCACATAGTTTAATTAAAAATTCGAGTTAGGTAAATAGTTGACTCAAAAGATTTCAAAATTAACTTATTTTATCAGGTTTAATAATACTGTAAAAAAAAATTAGCACAGGCCAATGACTAGGGTTAATACTGTGCTTGGTAGTCTACAGTGCCACCAGATTCAACTTGTGATGGTCCTCCAACACTTCTAGCAACTCTTTTTAGACAAACTGTTCGAATTCAATAACGGGGGAGAGAAGATGAGTTTTCCCAAGCATCTCATGGAAAAAAGTAAAAGAAACTAATTGTGAGAAGTTTCATATAAAAGAATAATGGGTGAGTAGAATTCCCAGCCTAAAGAGTGTAATAAAAAAACCCAGCAAAGTTACTAAATAATCAGAACTGGAATATAACTAACAAAATTACATTATATGAATAATGTATAAAACAATATCATCATAATTCTATCTTCACTGACTGGATTGTTAGATATTTGCTTTCGTGTCCAATCGCTCTAATATTGTCATAAAAATTAATATACTAATTATTTATTAATTTAATTTAATTTAAAATAGTCTTGTCTTGAAATTTTTTCAAGTTTTTTCACAGGCTAGTAAATGCTCTGAGATCATCCCACAAACTAATTAGAAAATTTTTTATATTAATGTTAAAAAAAATTTTAAAAATAAAGAAATACATTTTAATATATTCTAAATAGAAATATTTTAAAAACAACTGCGGTTTCATTCATCTACACAGCAAAACAAGAACTCATATTTTAAAGGAGAAAGAATCAATTATTCTTGACTGGATTACTTTTGAGTTTTGACTGAACAAAAGTCACCATCTAACTAAAATTATCACCATCTCTAGCATTAATGAATAAAGAGACTAAAATTAGTATTGTCTCTAGCATTAACAATACCCTCATCGTGCTCCCTCGGTTCCCCAGCAATAGAAGTCAAATCAGTGATAACAGGTTTCGAATTAAACGTTAATTCATTCAAAATCGTCTCATAAATCTCCACCACTTCCTCTGCACTCAAACCACCACCTTTCTTCACCACGATTCTTCTTGTTGCTTCAGTAAAGACCGGAACTTGTCCTGTATTGAAGATGCCGAGGCTTTCTGTGGTGGCATCTCATATTTTCCATGGTGGTGTTAACGGCTGCTGTCGCCGCCGCCTTGGTGGCAGTTTTAAGGTTTAGGAGTTTTGTGATTTTCCCTTCCCAGCAAGCTTCTGTTAATTTTACTTCTCACGAGAAAAAAATAATCAACAACATCATATTTAGTAAATACGGGTTTCAATTTTTCTTGTCTTTTTTGACTTAGAAACTATGAATTTGTTTTTAGCGAATAGAGCTGGAGACCTCGGCAACACTGCCGCACATGTCTGTCGCTTTCACTGGCGACTGTCTGAATAAAAAAGTTAGAAGAAATATTTAAATGTAAAGGGAGAACAAAGCAGTTAGTTCTGAAGCAAGAAGAATCCATAATTTGTATGGAGAGACCACCAACCTATTTTCCTGCTGGTACGTGAATGAATGTGAAGATGAAATGTGGACAAACCTCGCAGATGCTTCATTACGTTCATTACACGTCATCCCTTACTCAATTTTTGTGGGGATCAAAGTAAGGAATATATATATATTATTATTAAAAGAAACTAAAATATGTATATATATTATTAAAAGAAACTAAAATATGTGGGAAAACATTGCGGGTTCTCTTGTAAAATATACCGTAGATTGGTATAATGTTTTTCTACTATTTATTTTAAATATAATTTAAAAAAAAACAAAGAATAATGGATCACACAACATTGTGGCATGTTCAATTAATCTATAATATTTCTCCCTTTTCTTTTGCCTTTTTACACCTAAAACACTAGTTCCATTATGTTACGTTGTATTATCTTGAATTAATACAAAGCAAGGATAATTTGCCAAGGATTAAGAACACATTTGTTAAGAGCACTGGCATATTATTGTGGGATTTTTTTTCCTATGGCTATTTGGAACTAGCCCGATTTGTTTTATATATTTTTATTAAAATTTCGGTAGAATTTTCTCTATATTATCAATACCAAGTTATCAACTCAACAATATCACACCCAACATTGATTAATATGATGCTTTTCCCACCATCAAGAAATATCTCAATTCATTCATCACATCAATATCCCATTGTCTTTTATATTCATTCAATAAAAACAAGAAATAACAATTTTCACTATAAAAGCTAATAAAAAATAATACTTAAAGAATGAAAAGTAAAGAAGCGTTACAAAGATATGAATCATAATCCAGTGAGTTGACATATATTTTTAAGTACATCATTCTCAATTCTATTCAATAAGCAAGTATGATTAGGTTTCAAAATTATATTACAACAAAATATTTGTTACAATTAGGTTACAAAATTATATTACAGCAAAATATTCGTACACTCCATAATTAAATAATATAATTAAGCAAAAGATATAAATCTATGGAAATGTTAATCATCACGATGATGCAAGATGATACAAGGTGCTTGAAAATTTATTACAAATTATATTAGGTGAAAAATGTGTTACATCCAATAATAATTTATTACTAAGGCATACACATGCATATACTCAAGTATTTATATAATCTTTTTCTTCTTCTTTATTCAATACCATTCATAACAAAAACTTTAGACATGTCAAAATCTATCAATAATTCATTCCTACATTTATTTTATCACTAAATTATTTAAATTTTCCAACACTTCGGGTACTAAACTCATCATTCCAGGATTTAGTTTTTTTAATTGCTCGTTCCACAGGATTTTAACCCCATATCTAGGTCATGAATCCTATTATTCAGGATTATACCTTTGCTACCCTAATTACACATCTCTCTTTGATGTAATTTAGTAGAAAATGAGTAAAAAGAGAAGAAGCAAATCCTCCCCTCTATGCACGAAGAATAGTCAGCCATGAGAAAAGAAATTGGGTATTTATATGCCCAATTTTTTATTATTTGCATATTTACCCCCCATTATTCTATATATCCTTTTTGCCCCACTAACTTTTTCCTTCTTACGTACTTTATACCATAACACTTATCTTTCAATCTTACCCCTCATATGTTAATTAACATTTTCTTTATCTAACCCATATTTTATTTCTAGATTAGAAAACATTTCTCTTATTGTCACTCAGGTTAAAATTTTATCCGAGTTTTACTCTATTTCAAGGTTTTACGAACATATTTTTTCTTTTCCTAAGATTTTTTCTATTTATATCTAGTTTGTAATCTTTGTTTCTTTTTCTTTTTTTTATAAGACCTAACAAGTTGGGAATGTTTTGGGTGGAGTGAGAAAGCATTTAATCTAGCAATAGCAACTGATACCCTTTCTTTTCTTGGGGCCTTCTTTTCTTATTACAATATCAATGACCTAGTAGAAGCAAGAGTCTAAGAACTGCTTGATTTCATGTCTTACAGTAACCTTTTGTTTTTGGTTTCGCTCTAGAATACAGGCCTTGATGTTGAGGCCTATTATAAAGTTAAACTTGTGATATATCCATGTTATAACCTTTAGCGCCATTGCATTCAGGTTCTTAGATCAAATATGTCACATTTCTCTTACTATATAGAGTCTTTATTATTTAAATTAACTTAACCCTTTCTAAACATACATTTGTTTTCATTTTCCCCTTATTTATATGTTTTTTTTTCTAGCAGATGGGAAATAAAATCTATTGGATCAAAGACCTATGGGTTTGGTTTTCATTAGTTTTATGATTTTGGAAATTGGGTTGGAATCTTGGTTCTTGGTTTATACCTTAATTATTTGATTTTAAATTATTTGTTTTCATTTTAATGATAATCTCTTTTATTTCTAATAGTTGTGCATCTTTGATTTTTATGGTTCAAGTAAATTTGTATTCGAGTAGGATCAAACCCTAGAAGAGGTAAATATTTACATAAATAGAATGACAAATGTTCTACAACCCTTTTCATATATATAGTTTTGTTTTTTTACAAGGAGAATTATATGTGTACATATATATATATAACCTTTCTTTTGTATATTTACATTAAAATTAGGTGTAGTTTTGTACAATATGTATACATAAATATAACTTGTTGGTAATTGACTAGGTGCCTTGTGTGTCTATATTGCATTTGGTTAAGATATAGTTTTGCTCTTCATTTGCTTTGAATAGTTATGTGAATAGATTTGAGGGTTTTTTTTTCCCTAAAATCTTCTTTTTTAAGTCTTAGTTGTTGTCGCTTTTTTTTACTACATTCTTATTTCAAACGCACGCTCTTAAGCACTAGTGATTTTATTTTTCCTTCTTTTTTCTTACCATAATTGGTTCGATTGCTTCTATTGGATCAATTTTGCTAATATGAAATTTGTGTATATACTTTTTTGTATAGTCATTCCAACTATATATTTTATATATTTTTCCTTTTTTGCTCGAACTCAACCTCTTTGATTTGAGCACTCAATGCATGCCTAACAACAAATGAATCACCCTCAACTAGATACTCTACTCCATCATCGCTAGCATCCTCAAGTGGCAGCATTTAATCACCCTCAATATTACTTTCATTTTCCATTTTCTATTATCACGTATAATCATAGCTTCTTTTTTTTTTTTACATTGAGAAACGATATATCATATCCCTAAATATCAAAAACATTTTATATCACGATTATAAGGTGGTAGGAGATCAAATTCACCTCTAATATTAGTGGAGAAGTTGTAAAGATGGATGAAGAAAAGGTGAAAGCTATTAAAAAATGGTCAATGCCTAAGTCAATTATCGAGGTTAAGAGTTTTCATGGTTTAACTAGTTTTTATAGGAGATTTGTTAAAGGTTTTAGTAAACTTTTGCATCATTCATAAAATTGTTAAAAAAATTTTGTTGGTTTTAAATGAGGTAATAAATAAGAGCATGCATTGAATTTGATTAAAGAAAGGTTATGCTATGCCTAACTTTTTCTAAAATATTTAAGAATGAGTGTGATGCCTTAAGAATAAGTATTAGAATTGTTTTGATGTGGGAGAAATAGTTAATAATCCATTTTTATTGAAAATCTAAATGAGGTAATATTGAATTACCCAACCTATGACAAAGAGCTTTACATGTTGGTTAGAACTTTGAAGATTTGACAACATTACTTGTAGCAAAAAAAATTATTATCTATACGAATCATGAATCATTACAAATAATAGGAGTATGTGTTCTAATGATCACTCACCAATTGGAATTATTTATGGTTTTAACCCATTAATTGTTTTAGACTTTTTACCTTTATCTATTGATGAAATGGTTTTTCTTGATGAAAATAAAAAAAAGGTTAAAATGGTAAATAAACTTCATGAGAGTGTGGTGACAAATAAAAAATAAAAATAAATATTATGCTTTTAAAGCCAACAATGGTCGTAGGCATATTATCTTTGAACACAGTGAAAGTGTTTATATCATATGAGAAAGAAGTATTTCCAACTCATTGGTGATCTAAGTTGTATTCCTAGAGAGGGTGATCCCTTCTAAGTCCTTGAATGGATTAATAATAATACATACAAGTTAGAACTTTCAGGTGAGTATAATGTTAAAAGTTTAGGTGCTACATTTAATGTTTTTTTATCTTTTTTTTTTCGATGTAGCTAATGATTCAAGTTCGAATCTTTTTAGGGAAGGTAAATGATGAGAATCAATAAGCAACAAAATAGAATGCATTACATGTGCTGGTTGGAATTATTACAAAGGAAGAGCCAAGAGGATAAGAAAAAAAAGACATTTAATTAGTTGAATCATGATATTTAGGTCAAACAAACCTTGAAAGTTTATAAGGTGGTGTCAGACATAAAATTAAGCTCAAATAAGGCTCAAGCATTGATCAATAAGAATCAAGCAAGTTACGAGGTTGGTTAAACATTTACCATATATATGAATTTTGGTTGTCATTAAGAATTGAAAATATGTGTATGCTTTATTTTTGGGTACTTGAATAAATAAAGATTAAAATGACAAAAATAATCCTTGAATAAAGTTAAGGTTTTTTTTTTTTTACCTGAAGTGTATTCAAGTAATTTTACTGTGCATCTAAAGTTGGAAAGGAAAAATATCACTAGGTGTGGGGCTAAAGTTTTTTTTTTTTTGGCTCCAAAGGCATTTTTATACTTTTAGTGTTCAAAAAATAAAAAAAACTTTACCTTGGACTAAATTTTTATGTCATGAAAAACAAAAGTGTACTTTACTGTTACAATCTATAGTATATATGAGTGTTGAGTTACAGTAATAGTAATAATATACATTGTGGAAAACACTTTTTTTTTTAGTTTATTTTGTTATTTTTGTTTTTGGATGAACTCGGGAATTCCTATTCATAGAATTTATAGTTATTGGGTGTAGGTTATTTTACACTTAGGATCCATGATTATTTCGGTTGATCTTATGTTTAAGGATTCTTGCTTTATAATATTGAAGGATTAATTGCGGTGCCAAAAAGAATTCGCAGATAGTTCACCATGTAAAAAAGAAAATAAAAAGAAAAATAAATTTTTGGATGTTTGATAATGTATTGTTAATACATTATTATGGATATATTCATATGGCCTAAATAAGGACGCGAAAATGGAGACAATCCATCGTTTAAAAAAAATTGTTTGTTAACTTTATTTATATTTAGTGATTTTTGCTTGATCCAAACTTTCCAAATTTATTTGTGTTTGTTCGTTATTAGAAAAGTTGGTCAACAGAACATACTTTTCAGTTAAAAAAAAATAATTTGATTTCCAAAAAAGTGTTTTCCTTTTATTTTGGGCGGAAAACACTTTTCGGAAGTTGTGAAAAATTTAAAAATATCGTATTATTTACTGATTATATCAAATTTGGTCCTCAAACTTTTGATTGCTATATATATTTTGTTTTGAATATTTTTTTTTTCAATTTCATTCCTTAGAATTAAATTTTTATATTAATTTTGGTCCTCATTTTTATAATTGTTATTTGCTTTTCCCTTATCATTTTTTAATTCAAATTTTTTATCTATCAAATTTGATCCTCATTCTTTTGATTGTTACTTATTTTATTTGAAATAATTTATGAAATGGTAATTATTATTATTTTAATTTCTTCATCTTTAAATTTTTTTATTTGTTAGATTTGATCTCTATTATTTTGATTATTATTTATTTTATTTGAGATAATTTATGAAATTATATTTTTTTTCAATTTTATTTTCATTCAACTTTTTAATTTGTAAGATTTGTTCTTCATTATTTTAATAAACTTGAAAAAAATAAAACATTAATAAGTTATTTTTCAACTCATTTTCTATGTTATAACTAAATACTGAAAAGTATTTTTCAATTTATTTATCATTACACTACTAAATATAAAAAATAATTTACTTTTCTAAAATTTATTTAAAAAAAAAATTTCAGCAAACAGACGAGATTATAGTTATTTATTATTATTATTTTAATCTTTTTTTATCCAAATCCTTAGAGGACATATTCAGAAGCTTGACCCCAAAATTTGGACCCATCTAATCCAAAATACCAAAACAACCCTTAACATCGCCTTTATAAACGAACCTTCTCTACCCTTTCTTAGTCCCCAAACAAATTTCTTTCTCTTCTCAAAAGTCCCTTTCTCTGCGTTATTCTTTCCGATAATCCTAAAACCCATTCTTTTAAACCTCCCAGCACATCAACAACGAACAAATGGCCAAAGAAGGCAAGCTCATGAGGCTCAAATCGGTCCTCAAGAAACTCAACTCCTTCAACAACAACAAGCAAAGCCGCCCCAGTAAGATTGGAAGCTCCATATCTGTCACCAACGATGATATCTCCTCCTCCTACTCCGGTGATCTCCACCCCGTCTACGTAGGAAAATCTCGTCGACGCTATCTCATAAGCTCCGATATCATTGACCATCCACTGTTTCGTGAGCTTGCAGAGAGGTCTAGTACTGATCAGGAATCCCCTGATACTATTAATGTTGCATGTGAGGTGGTTTTGTTCGAGCACTTGCTTTGGATGTTGGAGAATGCAGACCCACAGCCTGAGTCTCTTGACGAGCTCGTTGAATTCTATGCTTGTTGAAACAAATTCAATTTAAATGGTTATCGTTTAACAACTCTTGAGGCGATGAACTGATGATTCTTTGGGGTCATCTGCGGCTGGAACATCACGCCATATATTACTATGTTATGTATAGAGAAAGTATTGTAAATTGATGTAATAAACCAATGATTAGCGGTGTAGGAGAGGATTATTTAGAGAGGAAGGAGAGATTCAAGGGTGAAGATTAATTAACACAATTTCACACACCGGCTAATCTCTAGGCCTGGTGACAATTATGCTTCTTGTTAATTTGTATTTCCAGTAATTAATGTTGTTTCATTTTTTTAATGATGTTTTTTTCTTGTAATTTATGCTTTTTACGATTCCATTTCTTCTCTTTTTATGTTACATGTCTGTTAATTTGACGGCCCGCTTCTTGTTGTAAACGCACAACGCAGTTACTGCATGAGAAGTTTTTGACCCACAGATTATCCCCATTAATCTTTTTTTATTTTTTTTTTTTTATCGAAGTGTCCTGCTATTAGATTTGATATTTACTTTCACTTAAAATACTTAGATTTTCCAATATATTATATTAGATTATTTATAGGATGTGTTCTCTAATTAACCCTTCTTTTCACTTGCAGTATATATTTGTTTTAAGCTCCAATACTCTGTTTGGAATAAATTCTTTTAAAGAATTACAGGCAAGTCCAAAGATAAACAGGAGATGGATCCGTTTGCTGATCTGAGATGGGAGAAAAAACCAATGGGCTACGGCTCTGTCACCGTACAACTTGACAAGAAAACTCAACTGGCTATTTAACTCTGGTTGTACATGGCTTTTAGGCTGTTACCATATGTGACGACAAAATACCAGAAAGTTGGGTAACTGGGCACGAAGCATCTGTTTTAAGCATGGAAAGAAAGTAGAGAGCACAGAGC
>Ga0325405_1006277_pt1 | contig 12012 bp, 9 predicted proteins | sample PopdelMetagenome_21_FD_205663 | JGI IMG/M metagenome (GOLD analysis project Ga0325405, IMG submission 205663) | Populus deltoides microbial communities from Bellville, Georgia, United States - Xylem-Control-R2 | ecosystem: Host-associated > Plants > Phyllosphere > Stem > Wood/Secondary xylem...
GGATTTTAAAATTACAGGTAAAAGCCTAAAATTATTATTTTGTCAATTCTAAAAACTTCTGGGTATCATATATATTTAGACTATACTATTGGTCCATCATGGTAAATTAAAGTTTTAAAAAAATATAAAAAGGACGACATGTCAATCATCCGATATAAATGACGCAACTGTAGTCACCTCAAAACATCTGTCTGGTCTCCTCCCTTGATCTCGAAGGATCGTTGCAGCAATGGCAGACGAGGAAGAAGAGAGAGCTCTAGAGAACCAACTGGAACTACAGTTGCTAGAGCAGAAAGATTCATTTGCTGCCTTGAATGATGCTCTTGCCTCTGACCCATCAAATCCTGAGCTTCTCTCTGTAACATTCTCCGCCTTTTCTTCCTGGTTTCTTATTTTTCCTTCTGTTTTTATCATATTTATTTTATTTTATTGGTGACCCAATTGAGGGATACGCTTTTTAATGCTTTTGTAGAAGGTAGGAGTGTTTATTTTTTGAAAAAGATTGAAACTTGAGTGGGTATCTCGAGTTTTACTGGTTGGATTTTGTTTTGGTTGATTTTTTATTATGCTTGTTTCTTGTGTAGAAGCTTCTGTTCATTTTGATGGGTAACCTCTTAAAAAGTTGAATTGTATTTTAGTTTAACAAGTTGGGTTTTACTATCCATTGCTCTTATGATGTTTTTTTCGTGCATAGAAGCTGTTTTTCTTGTTACTTATGTGTTCTTGTAATGTTTTGTCTAAAGAGTGTGAACACGACCAGGCAAACTCTACATTACCTGATTAATGCTAAAACCAAAATGGTGTAAAAGAAATGGTCTTTGGTACCTTCAATGAATGTTTGCATCTATTGGTTTACAGAATTGCTTCTTTTGAAAAGCACCCTTTGTGCTAGAAGACCTTTAGACATTGGTGTATGGCTTGTGTTTACAAGGATGTGCAAATAACATGCGCAGCAATGTATATAATGCTTTATGATTGTGGAAGGTGGACTTTCTGTCTGTGTCGTTTCCATCATTTTGAATTATGGTACAAGTTGTTTGACGTTATTGTTTTCATCTCAGGTTCAAGAGGAGCTTCTTCAGGTCATTAAAGATGTAGAGGAGGGACTCCTGCATCTAAAACGTGCACGATTGTTACGAGAGGCAGATTCAGTATTACATGCTTCCTACCATACTTTAGAGGATGTCAAGGCTGAGCCTCTTGATCCAGTTCATGTCGAACCAGAACCACTAGAGGACCAGTTTTACTCTGTAGGATCAAAATGCAGATTCCGTCATGTTGATGGACGCTGGTACAATGGTCAAATTATTGAGTTGGTTTGTTCTGATACTGTGAAGATCGCTTTCCTCACTCCTATATCAGAAAATATGCTGGTGAGTATATGTTTTTCTGTTTATTTCCAAAAAGGTTGCTTCTGCTTTTTGTTTTTGGAATATAGTATGACACAGTCCATTGCCTTCCCAAATAACTAATCTATCCTCTTTGGTGGGACTAACGGTGTTTGTTCTTTGTGGTGCTGATGGAACTGGAACATTCCGATTCACCCATAAATCTTATCCTTCCACTTGCACCTAGTCCACTACCTTGTGCTGCCGTAACTGTTGATTGTATGTTATTTATTTAGGCTTTATCTAATGCAAGGTTTTGATGGATTGTTAGAATCCTCTTTTTTGTCTGAAGAGCACTCTTGGGATGTTTTAGTAGCCATTCACTAAACTATCAGCTCTTTTCTCAAACCTGGTTTCATATGCATAGTTTTTCTCCTAATATTTTTACTGTCCATCTCTTTTGGATGGGAGACCTTTAAGTGAGTCAGATTTGGCATTGCTGAAAAGGCAAAAATACATCCTGAAGTGCCACTTATACACCAACTAGTGTTACTGATGATTATATGTTACAGGGAAAATGTTAGAAGTGCTGAAACTATATTGAGGTAGTGTATGAAATAAAAATGATTTTCGATAACTAATATACTGATGATCAACTCCCCAAGTGCAGATATGCAAGTTTTTTCTGCAAGAACGATGTCGATTTGGCACTAGCTGCCGCTTATCACATGGTATGTTGAAATCATTTCAAGTGTGTGGGGCTAGTAGATCCTTTTTTTTTCCTCTTCTGGAAAAGCTGTATTTATATTTCCATTTTCATAAAATTCAATGCGGTCACAATTCATCCAATGACATTGATGAAGGATGTAGCCTGCCCTTACATTGGGAAAACAATTTTCATAGAATGACTACGGAGGACAACTTACGTTGTTTATGAAATCTCTCTTTAGTTTTAATAGTCTGTTCCCCACACTACAACAATAAAGTAACTTGGGATCACAATTTATTCTTCATATTTGAAGTAGATATGCAGGCTATTGTGTTTGACACCTTTCCTTTTTCCTGCTTAAACCATTCTTTGTGCATTCACAATTGTGTTAGAGCAGCTTTTGCTGTTTTTTCCATCTGGGATTTCGTATATTTCTATTATTTGTCAACCATAATATATCTATTCATTTGTTGCTAAACGTATTCCCTATCTATATCATTTGCTGGAACAGCTATTTCCAGGATTGCTGGTTGATGTGATTTTATATGTGCAGGGGTTGATGTGTCATTATCCTCCCTGAAGAATTTTGTGCCAACAATGTGGGATCAGTCATTGGTGGGATCCAGTATCTGGGCACTTTCAGATAGTAATGTTGGCATATGGAGGAAAGCTGAACTTGAATCTTGGGATAATGAACACAGAGTAGGGCAGGTTGTTTTCCATGATGGTGGAAGCTCTGCAAAGCTTGGGAGTGAAGCTATGACGATATCTGAGTATGCTTTGATGAGTGATGAAGAGGAAACTGATTCAAGCTCAGAAGGATCTGATTCTAGCGATTATGATGAAGAGAGTGCAGAAGGTTTAGGGTTTCTTGAGAGCACAAACTTACAAAGAGGTATCCAAACAGGAACTGCCATATTTGCGACGTGGGAAAATCATACACGGGGCATAGCTTCCAAGATGATGGCAAATATGGGTTATCGTGAAGGGATGGGATTAGGTGCATCGGGTCAGGGCATGCTGGACCCTATCCCTGTGAAGGTCCTCCCACCAAAGCAATCACTTGATCATGCTCTGGAGTCTCAAAAAGAGGGGATCAAAGATAATCATGGGAAGAAGAGAAGCAGGGGTGGGAAAAGAAAACGTGAGAAGAAGTTTGCAGCAGCAGCTAGGGCAGCAAAAGCTGAAGAGGAAACGAGACCAGATGTTTTTACTCTTATCAATAATCAACTTGCTGGGCACAACGAAGCTCTGAACAGCGAGTCAGCTAAGAAGCAGAAAAGTAAAGGCTCAGAGGAGAAGAAAGTCAATAGGCGAGATCTGCTTGCTTATGATGATGAGATTAAGGAGTTGAGGATACGTGTGGAGAAGCTTGAAGAGATGGCAAACAGAAACAAAAAAGAGAAGGTGGTTTATGAGTCTGCTATGAGAAAATTAAACGAGACTCGCATAGCTTTGGCCAAATCTGAGGCTTCTAAAGCATCTGCATCGAATGCTATTACCGGTAGAGAAAAAGAGAAGAAATGGCTTAAGTTTTGAGGCCATAATGCTATACATTGCTGTGCAGTTCAAACTACAAAATTGAGCGTGTATGATTACCTCGAATCCTGAAGTTGCCCCTTTGAATTGGCCGTAGCTTTACAGGGATCACAAGGAGTCGAGCCAAGGTTTCAACAACAATCTTATTTTCCCAGAAAGCAATCTAGTGGATTCAGATCAAGATTTTCACACTGTAAACTTGCACTATACCTTCTGCTTGTACCTGCAGTTCGAGTTATGCTCCAGCGAAAAATCCCATTGCAGTTGCCATATATGGCTGGATAAATTCTCGTCATGACCTCTTTATATGCTTTATGTTAACTATCCAATATAGCCGGCAGCCGGCAACACTGAAACTCGAATTTATATGGGTTGCCAGAGGTGACAAATAGCTTATTTGCTCTGTGCAATAAAAGGATTGATTTTCGCCATTGTTTCTAACTTGATATTACACTGCTAGATTAATATATTGAATGGTTACGTTGAAATTTCCTGCTGATCTGCCAACAAGAAGCCCTACTGTATGGAAGAAATCACTTGCTAATTTTCTTAGACACTATTATTTCAACTTTATCATAGATACAACAAGGAAAAGAAGTCCAGGGCAGAATGCTTATGATCAAAGATTGAGTTATTTTTATGTTTTCTTAATAATATGATCGTATGTTTGCTAAATCTGGATAATTATGTGGACATAATTTAGCACACCATAATGATAATAATTTACTTATTATTTTATTACTTTTATCCCATTCAAATTATTGAATTCAAGACTAACGGTAGGATTGGGAGCAAGAACAGTGATTTAAATCCTGTTATTGGATCATCCTGACTTTATTTAAGAAGTATTTTTTTTAGTATATTTGATGAAAAATATATCTTCAAATACATTATACTAAATTAAATTTTATTTTCAATCAATTTTAAAGACATTTCTTTAAATTTCTCATAATCTTTTCAATATAAAACTTGCACACACCTACTACCATTACCTTTATTACGATAGAATAAAATGGTGAGATTGAATTTCTCTGCTACCTAGTTATTAAAAATGTGAAACAATTATTATTAATAAGTAAAACACTAAAAGGCATGAGGTAATGTTGTTCTCCCACACATGGTAGACTCACACTCATGGGTGCCGTAAATTCAATGTACCCATGAATTTTTTTTTCGTTTTTTTTTAATATTTTTTTTTGCCCTTGAGAATTAATTGAAGGCTAATTTAGCTAAAATTATTAAGAAATTAAAAAAAAATTAAAAGAGAGGTCACTAAAGTGAAACAAGCAAAGGAGATGAGTAGTGTTTTCAATTTTTTTTTATTAAATGTGCAACCTAGTCCTCATTCTTTATGAATTAAATAATTGGATCCCTCTAATTTTAAAGTTAAAAAATCAATTTTGATTCAAAATTTTATTTTTTAATTTTTGGTGTTAAATGATTTCATTTGATGAGGAAAATATAAGTTAAGTGTTTATTTTACCTTAAAATTGCTTAAAAACATATATGAGTTCAGAAAGATTTTTGTTGTTAGAATGATTTCAAGTTCTCAGATGATTTTTTAAGGTCATAAATGAGTTTATCAAGGAGTCTAGAGTATTTTCTAAATATAATGGATAAATAAATGGGTTAAAATATGATTTTTGGGTAAAAAAACTTTAGGCATGATTTATAAGACGTCATAATCTATAAAATATGAGGATGTGTCATTTGACATAATATTTTTAAAAAATAACTGGGATGAACAACATACTATCTATCTTATATGCAATAAAAAAAATTAAGGGTCCAAGCGTGTAGGGCCTTACTGAGTAGGCTAGGTGTGCTGGCCTAGCTTCTGAGGCCTAGCAACACCTAGTTTTTTTTCATATATAAATTTATTTTTTAATTAATGAATATTTTAATATCTTTTTTCAAAATATCTTTTTAATCTAAATTTAAATTAATACCCATTCTCTCTTTTATATTTTTTATATTTAGCCTTTTTTAAATAATAATTTTATTTATTTATTTTGTATGCATATAATTTTTGAAGTGATTATTCTAATTTATATTTTTTTTATGTTTCATATAAACGAGCTTTATTTCTTAAAATAAAAAAAATATTTTTTTTCAATAATATTTTTAATATGTTTAATATTGGATAATATTTTTTTCTCTTTTATTTTATTCAATTAATTTCATTCGTATCTATTTCTATTATTATTTAATTAAATAAATATTTAATTTTAGTAAACAAAGTCATTAAACATAACCAGGTCAAAAACCCATATTATGAGGTTAAATATTTTTTGTCTGTTTGGTATTGTGGTAACTTTTGTGATTGTAGTTTGAAAAAAATTGTTTTATAAAAAGTATTTTTAGTTAAGGTTGGTTTGATATTTATATATGTTTGGTTAAACTGTGGTTGAAATTGAGGTTGAATAAAAAGTAGTTTAATGTGTTTGGTTAAACATGCTTTTCAAATTGAGGTTATAAAATAACTAAAAACAAATATATTAATATTGATGGTTTTTAATTTAAATATTGTAGATTTAACTACCATTATTATATCATTAAATAAATAATATTTTATATCAAAGATTTTTTATTATTCCATTAACTTATCTACAATTTCATCACGTATAAAATTCATCTGATAAGAATTATAGTTTCCATGGTTTTTTGAATGTGCAACAAAATCAGGTGAAATTCATCTAAATAAAGACTATAGTTTCCACTGCATCATATAATTAATGTCATGTCATATGCTCAACAACTTTTGACGACATAAATAACCTCTACAGTCTAGGTGTGATTAAGAAGTATCTAAATTTTTTATGTGCTACAAGAGTTTTTCCCATACCAGTTCTAGATTTGTAACGGAAATGCCCACTTGTCATGCACTCGATCAGCTTAGCATTTTCAAGGTAGTATAATATGCAAAAGTTTGGACACATGTCAATTTTCTATCCTCCTAAACTGAGGGGTTTCATCATGGACTTAGCAGCATAGAAGTTCTCTTTCAGCATAGAAACTCTCTTTCAGCATATTCCCTTTAGGTAAAATGTTTCTCACTCATTCGACAATTCTGTCATAACTAACCTCATTCAACCCATAATTCGATTTGATGGTAAATACTTGTGCAACAACTGATAATTTATTCTGATTTGTGCAGTCATTCCATAATGGTTCATTAGAATCTTTCAAAAGATCAAAAAACTTGGTCGTGTCTATATTAGGTTCTTCATCTACGATTGGACATTTACTGTCATGACCTTGATTCATTCTTATTGCATCCATAACCATATTCTTGTGAGGATTATTGTTGTCATTTACAACTTTATGCACACTTACTAGCACTAGAAGTTGACCTAACCATCCTTTCTACCATGATCTCGTGATGAATAAATGGTTCTCCGTGTGCATACCAACACAGGTAATCCTCCATGAATCCTTTATGTAGAAGATGCATCGTTACAACATCTGGATGAATAAACTTTTTATTTTTACACCTCCTGCATGGACACCTATACCGTCTCTACTAATATTTCTTGTAATAGATTTTGCGAAATTAATAAAACTCTAAACCCTATTATAATAATCCATCATTCACAATCCTTGAGATGAATCTCGATACATCTATGAACGATCATTTATGACTTCTATCGAATCTATATAAAATAATGATGACAACATTTATTAATTAACTACGTTAAGTAAATGATTTTGCAAAAATATTGGTTTAGCTCAAGATTATCCAACTTACTTTCAAGCTTCTCTTAAATATTCATTATCAATTATCTACGTACATATAAATTTATACATATTAATTTACAGAAATTACAACTCAACAATAAAATTGACAAAGTATAAAACAAACCCGTTAAACAAGCCATTATTTATTTCATCACAATACATCTAGGTCGGTAATTAAACTTAAGTTTCAACAATTTACAAACAAATATAATTTTATAAAATCTAAAACATAACATGTACAAAATTATAAATCCATACAACAAGTTTGTCTGAGAAAAAAACAATAAAAAAAATAAACACTCAAACACAATATATATATTAAAAAAACATTCAATAATAAAATTGACATTTTAAAATTGTGTTAAAATTAAAGAAAGGTAGATGTACTTACTTAAAATGAAAAATCTACAATAAATCAGAACACAAATGTTGTGACTAGAAAAGTTAAAGAAAGATGAGTTGTGTTAAGATAAGAGGCGATGTTTGGGTTGGGGTGGTTGGTTATTTACAATGGGGGAGGGGTTTGTTTAGATGTAGAGAGGAAGAAGAAGGAGAAATAGAGGAGGGGAGAGTCAATGACCAGGTCATATATTAAATATTACCGATGAAATAATTTTGTCTGGAAACCCATCAACGATTTTGTCAGTATAATAGACACGTTACTGTATAGACATCTTAATTTGAATCCTACTGTAATTCTGTCGGTAAACTTGTTCATAAAACTTACACATCATCATGTTACTTTGTTTTTTAAAATTCTTTATATTCTGACTTTGATCCCTCGGTATATACCAACAGAATGTTTCTGTCGATATATACCAATAGGGTTAGTGATGAAAGAAATTCGGTTAGTAAATATCACTGTAAAATATCGATAGAAGAAAATCATAAGTGATTTTGTTTGTATTTGATGATTTTCTGGCAGTGATAGAAATGATTTTATAATGAATATATATATATATATATATATATATAATAAACTTATCTCTTTATTACTATTTTTATTGTAATAAAAAATATATTGAAAAAAATCTTTAAATTGTTTTTATTCTAAAACAATAATTAAAATTATAAAAAAGTAAAAAAAACAACTTATCTAACATGTGATTTTTTTGGGACAGGTTTAAGATAGTGATATTTAAAATATTTTTTATTTAAAAAATTATTTTATTTTTATTTTTTAAATTTATTTTTTAACATCTACTTATCAAAATAATAATAATAAAAAAATAATTTTCAAAATAAATAATAATAAAATTTGGGGAAACTGCACCGCTGTGTCTAACCGACACTTTCCACTCCAAGATATAATTACAGCGAGCAGAAAGGATTTGATTCTTGCATACGAAAATGGAAAGATCAGGAGAATTGCATTTAAATGAGCTGCCGGAGGGATGCATAGCGAACGCACTGTCCTTTACTGCTCCCCTGGACGTTGCCCGGCTCTCAGCTGTCTCTCCCATGTTCAAGTCGGCCGCCATATCCGACGTTGTATGGGAGAGGTTCTTGCCTAGCGATCTTGAGTCTGTCCTTTCCACTTCCCCTGATGGTTCTCTCCTGCTGGCATCTGTTTCATCCAAAAGGGAACTGTATTTTAGCCTTTGTGACAATCCAATCCTTGTTGACAATGGGAGAAAGGTAAAAAGAAAATTCCCTTTTTATTTTTGTATAGGCCCCTTTGTGTTTGATAGTCTCTGTTCGATTGAATTGCTTTTCATGTGCTAAATTTCATCCATTAACTTTGTTCCAAGTCTTTGTTAGACCCTTTGGCTTTGAGGCTATTTTTTATTCTTCTATAGAAATTAAAAGGGTTTTGAAGTTTCCTAAATTCAAAAATCTGTGATTTTTTCTTATAAACTAGAATAGTGTTGAGGGTTTCCTGTACACCTTAAGATTTTCTGGTCAAGTGACAAAAGTTATACCTCAATATTTTTTGTCAAGGGACAGAAGTTATACTTCCAGCAGTTACTCTTTGTGATTGTTTGATGCAAGTCCTCCCTTAGATTTCCTGTAATGATCAATGTAACTTCTATCTTAGTTATGAGGGACGTTTCAAAATAATTTCAGCATGTGTGTTGATGTCCCTTGATTTTCGTGGCCTTTTTGAGTTGTATTTTGTCTGAAAAAATTAAATCAAAATAATTTTAGCATGTATTTGATGCGCCTTAGACGGCTGTAAATAATGGGACAAGGCTGTCACATTGGAGAGATGAAAATGAAATTTTGTATGGGACAGGTGAAGAAGTTGTTTTGCCTCTTGTCCTCCAATCCCATGTCCCAAGCTCTATGTGACTGAGTTGATATGTCTAATAGTGTGCTGCTTTTTGATTGGATAGAGCTTTTCATTGGAAAAAAAGAGTGGGAAGAAATGTTACATGCTATCTGCAATGGACCTCGTGATTACATGGAGCGATACTCCTCGATATTGGAAATGGAATTCTAATCCAGCATCCAGGTTTTTCTTTTATTTTTTTTCCTTTTTCAGTTTTATGTTTCTGTGCTTATGATATTTAAATGTTGATGGTTCACCTACAGGTTTCCAGAAGTGGCTGAGCTTATTAAAGTTTGTTGGCTTGAAATCCGTGGCAAAATCAGTACTTGTATGCTCTCCCCATCAATATTGTACACAGCAAACCTTGTCTTCAAGTTCTCTATAGAAGCTTATGGATTGGATGACCAGCCAGTTGAGGTTGCAATGAAACTGGATGGAGACAAGATTTGTGCGCGTTCTGTTTGCTGGAATGCAGAAAGGAGAGGGCAGCAATTCCGTACTGCAAGAAGGCCAGTTGATTTTTTTAACTTTAGCTGCAGAAGATCTATACCTGCCAGAGAAAGTGATGGACATTATCCAAAGAAAAGAGGAGATGGGTGGTTGGAGATTGAACTGGGTGACTTCTTTTGCACGGAAGGGGAAGATGGAGAGCTGGAAATGAGAGTTTTTGACAGCACCAATTATTGGAAACGTGGACTAATTGTCGAAGGGATTGAGATCAGACCAAAAGAAGGTAACTAGATAAGCAACTGTTTTCATATTCTATTAATAATTTCTTCATTCTTCACATTATAGTGGGTAGATTATCTTTATTGCATCACTATCTAAAGCTTTTGCAGCTGATCTATTGCACAGCTATGTAGGAGGATTCAGAGAAGATTTATAGCAACTCTTATTGATGCAACGTATAAATGTTTAGTGATTATATAATTTGGATCTCATGATTATGTTGTTCATTTCATTTTAATTTATATCGTTCAACAAATTGCTTCACATCACTTGTTTCTCTCTTGGTGCAGTAGGGGCTAGTCCAAGCAGTTGAAGATACACAGGATGGATTTCTTCATCTGAAGTGGCATGTTTATTATGAGAAGTGGATTCAGTCGTACAAGTTTCCAACCATACTGTTGATTTGAAACTAGAACCACAAAAGGAGCCAAGTTTCTCTGTTCAAATAATGTGCAAGTCTGTATTCAAAACTATACAGTGTGTATATAGTTTGAATCCAAAAGGTAAGTAATAAATTGAATGGGTCATTGCTTTGCCGAAATCTTTCTAGTCTAGCCGAGGTTCCAAACACAGTTTATTTCGTCATGGAAAGCGATCAATGGATTTAAATAAAGAGAATTTACTATAAACCTATACTAGCCATGTGGCCTAGTTGTATGTTTGTTTGAATTATGCTCTGGTTAAAGAACAAACTTGCAACGTTTCATGTATAGATAGATAAATTCTTATCACTTCCTCATTCCTTTTGTTTCCCTTATCAAAATTTTAGTGTAGAAGTACAGCATCTTGTTAGCTATCCATAATGACATGCTCTATAAGGCCAGATGCTGCCATTCCTAGAACTTTTGGGGTTGTCGGAGGTTTTTCAGATATAATCAACTTTTTCCAGCACTGTATGCCCACAACATAATGAAGGACAGATTTGGAAAGTTGTTTTGCGTCTTGGAATTGTAACTATCTTGCTGTGCATTTGCTTATCGATGGTTTGCTAGGTTTTGTTAACAGGTTTTACCACATTTGTGACATTACTAATATGTACAAGGGACTTGATGACCAAGTAGAAGTCTCCATGGGACTTGTTGGAGAACTACTAGTTGGAATGCAGCACCATGGTGGTGAAACTGTAAACATAAGAAGGCCCATTGGTTCATCCACAGCTGAAAGAAAGTGATGGACATTATCCAAGGGAAAGAGGAGATGGATGGTTGGAGATTGAGTTGGGTGACTTCTTTACCAAGGAACGGGAAGATGGAGAACTGGAGATGAAAGTTTTTGATAGTACTAGTCATTGGAAAGCCGGTTTGAATGTTGAAGGGATTGAGATCAGACCAAAAGAGGGTAAATAGTTAAGCAAGATTTTTCACATTCTATAGATATTTCCTCGTGTTTACACATTCTAGTAGGCAAATCAGTAGTAATCTTAATTAATTGCATAAATGTCATGAGCTGTTTCTGGTGTAATTTCAAAGCTAAATCAGTTTTTCCTTCTGCATTTCATTTCTTGAGCATTTCCCATTTTTTGTTCCTATTGATAATATTGAAACTCTTACATACCTTTAGTATGTGGTAGTTTTTATGAAGTTTATGCCAAGATATTTTGTCAACTGCTTTCGGACTTAAAAAAAAACACTAAATCAGTGCTTTTAGGATATGTTTTCCCATGTCCAGACACCTTTTGGAGATATTGTGCAGGGCTT
>Ga0325405_1006278_pt1 | contig 12011 bp, 9 predicted proteins | sample PopdelMetagenome_21_FD_205663 | JGI IMG/M metagenome (GOLD analysis project Ga0325405, IMG submission 205663) | Populus deltoides microbial communities from Bellville, Georgia, United States - Xylem-Control-R2 | ecosystem: Host-associated > Plants > Phyllosphere > Stem > Wood/Secondary xylem...
GGCAGATTGCGAGATTTGACATTGAAGGCTGCGATTTCCATGCTCTTGCTTATTTTATTTTCTTGCCTTAGATGTCCAAAAAGGTATGGATGTTAGCTTTTTAATTCCACTAGAATCACTTCATTTCAACCTCTAGAGCTCACGCTCTGCACAAAACATCGACTGAAGGTCAAATCTGTCAATTATCTCCAATTTATTTCTTTTTGCATCTTTCATCCAAAAGTGCCTTCAAAACATAAAACAAAGAATATCAAGGCATTTTATATATAAAACATAGGCAAAACACTAATTAATTAAATGTGGGTGAAACTATTGAATAATATGGTTGCATCACCCTTCATCTTATTATATCAGGTAATGTCATTTGTAAGAGTTGTATATATTTGAGTACTTGTTTTTTTAAATAATTCTTAAGTGATCTTTATATAAACCCTAAATACCTTTAAATTTTCTAATGGTATATCTAGAACTCTTAAAAAAAATTAAAAATAATTATTTTCTCTACGTTTATAATTTGTTGAGAAACCTATTAAACTAAATTAAGAATTTCATACTTTTGATTTATGAGGCTGTTACCTGCCATTATTTGTGATTAAATTTCTAAGTGTATTTTATCATGTATCTCTACTTAATTTTTATTTTTTAATTTTATTCAATTATTATTTTTTGTGTATTTTTTTATTAAGTAAAAAATTAATTCTTATTAAATTCTAGAATCTACATGCACAAGGCAGGAATCTGTCTCCACTGACAATCACACGCATGCAAATGATTCGTCTATTTGCGAGGGACATTGTTCATTCATTTAATGTGTTTATTGAGCGCTAGCATTGCTTCTTCTTCTTTCTTTCTTTTTTAATTATTGCATGGAAAGAAGAAACGCATGCACATGGCCTAGCTGGACGAAGCAGATAGCTGTAACCTGAAATGTCCGTTGTCGTTAAACTAAACATAAAATCGCCCACCGAACCAATATGGTCAACCTGCAATAAGTTGATGTAGTCGGCAGTCTTGTATCTTCCCTGTGCTAATGATGATGATGTCTTCAGAACACCTGTTAAAGAATACTTAATAAACACTACCACACTCTTTTCTATTTCATAAAGAAATAAATATTCTGATCCTTACTGTTAAGGAGTATAATAAAACATGGTTGAATTCTTGTTTTGTTTTAATTATAGTTCTTAAGACAGGCACCCCAGTTTTATATGAATTCTATCGTTGAAAGTTATAGTTTATAATTCTTCTTCAAATCATATTATAATGCTAAACAGACATATAACCAGCCAGTTCTAGAAGTGCAATGAGTGTGTTTTAAGCTATATGGCCCACAGGTGGAAGAGAACATGTATTGGTAGCGTCGTGATAATTTCTTGTTATTTATTTAATTCTGGATATATCAGGATGACTTTGAATATACTAGATTAATTAATGAGGACTCATCATCAGCGCACCCACCGGCTCATCAGCACATTAGTTCTTGTTTTTGTTCGTTGGAATCTCTTGTTATTATTTGCTGGGTATAGAAACCAAGAACTTGATTGGCATGGCAGTATGTTTTGTTTTAGTTTTATTTAAAATTTTTGGATTAGTTTGGTGACATTAAAAAATAAATTTTAAAAAATAAAAAATATATTATTTTAATATATTTTTAAACAGAAACACTTTAAAAAAACAAGCTGTGCCGCATTCCCAAAATATTCTCTCGTTAACACAGCAAATTGGAAGGGTTGGCCTAAAACTGCTGTCTGTTTCTTTTTTCTGACCTAAAGATATTATAGTGTCTGATTAAGGGAAACTGCGTGGGTTTGGATTGGGATTTAGGATTTAAGATTTGAGTTTTGTTTGGTGGCAGGTGTATGTTATTGGAGTGGTTTTTTGATGGGTTCAGGGTCTGGGCAAGACATTCTATTCAATGTTAGTTTGCTCAATGTTCCTGTAGATTTGGCTGGCATTTCAGACAAGTAGCTGCATTTGCGGTCTGGCTGAAGGAATTCAAGAGGGTTTTTATTTTTATTTTTTATGGGGGCTTCGGTTTGAGAGTGGTCTACTATTGCCTACTGGGTGGGTTTCTGTCACTGCGCTAAAAGAACACACTCTCTCTCTCTCTCTCTCCTTTTTTTTTTCTTTTTCTTTTGGGGGGGGGGGGTGTTGGAGGTGTTGTAGAGCTTTCAGAGTGATATATATTATAGGATTTAAGTCTTGAATAAGCTAACCTGCATTGGGAGATTGTGTTTTTGGAAGATTTGTTTGCTTCCCTTGTGAAGCAATGGCTTGCATGAAACTGGGATCCAAAAGTGATGCCTTTCAGAGACAAGGGCAAGCCTGGTATGTAACACTCCCTCATCTTTTAGTTTAGTTTCTTCTACGATCTTCATGTCTTGCCCAGCTCGTTATTTTCTCCTTTTATCGTCGATGTAAATTCCGCATTAGCTCAACGACATCTATACATGCTAAGATCTACCAATTTGCTTTCCTTTGTGCCTTGCCTCTCTTTTTTTTCCTTGTAATAAAATTTTTAGTTGAGATTTGTATGGTTAAGTTGCTTTGAGTTTTATCCAGTCAATGTATGCGCTGTTGTTACCACTAAACTCATTCGACTTGGGTGCGTTGAGGTAAGGTAATTGTCTTTGATTTTTAGCCATTGGTTTGTTGAAGTAGCACATAGTTGATTGAGGTTGATGGACCTGCTAACAGAGTACCAACATTCTTGCTCTCGTGTCTAAATCCCTGGTGGTCAATTCCAGTTTCTCTATGATAGCTTCCTTCAGTGTCAGCATCTTTTTTTTTTCTTTGAGAATCAAACTTAAGCTTTTATGGAGAAGAAAACTCAAGATCAGTGCATGCAATAGTAGAAATATCAGGAGGATACTCCTCATTCAACACCTGTTCACTACCATGAGCTACTGCTAACATACCACGGCACCTGCGCGCCCATATCGGGATCCCTTTTACAAGAAATGAAAAAAAGGAGGAGGATAAGTCCTTGATGTCTGCTGTTATAAACCCCAGATAATTCAAAAGCTGACTTTCCATATTAATAGCTCTAACAAACAACTGGCTGTCCAGCTCCAGAAGGCCATATCATGAAGCTAGGGCCTCTGCAATATCAGAAGCACCGGCCATTCTCGCAAAATTCATGACTGTTTGCATAAAACCTCCGTTGCTATTCCTGGTGATAACTCCTAAACCAGCTCCTTCCGAACAAACTGCTGTATCTGTTTTAATTTCGAGGACATCCAGGGTTGGTCATTTCCAACGTACTAATTCAACATGCCTCTGACCGATAATTCCTCCAGCAGGACTAGCATTATCCAATTTATAATCCATCATCAGCTTGGAGGCAACCTGAATCACCATAGGAGGGGTTCGAGCTTTATGTTCGAATATCAAACCATTCCGAGATTTCCATAGAGACCAGGCCAACATAAGCAATATCTTCATCTGCTCATCACCCAGTTTCTCCAAAAGAAATTTCATACATTCACAAGAAAGAGGAGAAAACCATAGCCATATACTGAATATAGATAATAAAGGAGAAAGGAACAACACTCCTTGAGCCCATCCACACAGTGTCAGCTTCCTTATTAGTTGTTTAACTTGACTATTTGAAGAGATAATTAGTTTATCAGATGCATGTTCGCATCCTAACCTGCACCTTGCTCATTATAATAAAAACTATTGGTAGATCCCACTTTTCTGATGTGGGTTTTCTTTCTACGTGCACGTTCATGTAATGCATTATGCACAAAATACGTGACCCATTAAGTACTTTAGCTAATGGATATGTAGGTTGCAGTTGGGATTTAAACCTACTGCACCTTAATTATAGGTTTAACAACCTTGGGAGAGAAATTGTAGGCATATCATATTAATGATGGATTCCACTCCTGTACATGGAATGCTTGCTTGCTCCTTTTGGTATCTATTATTATTAACGGAATTACAAGGCATTGTGTACCAATGCCTCCTGCTAAAACATGTTGGAATTTAAATGTTGGAAGAAATGTTTCTAACGGTAATCTTAATTGTACAGGGTCATTAGGGATGGTAATTACAAGAATAACCTTACAGCATTTTGCTTGTGCTTATGAAATTGTCAGTTGTCACAATGAACTGCATTTATTTGCTATATGGAAGATGAACAAATGTTTGGGATCTTCTTCAGGCAGCTTAAAAATGAATGCTATACCTGCCAAAGTATATTAGCCAAAACCACCGAGTTATATCATTCTGGCTCTAGTGTTATGGGGCTGTGGTGTATGGCACTGCCTTTGTTGACAATGTCTGCTCTCCAAGCATGACATTATAAAGCATTGATCACATAGGATTGTTTTGTAATATATTGCATGTTGCCATGAATGTGAAAAGAAGCAGAGGAACCCAAAATATACATTTAAATCTGTGTTGTGGTATCATTTCATTTATGAGGAGAGACTCCTGTTTTTCTGTAAAAAGAGACCATATCCTTGTTCTTTTTCACTAACCATTGACGTACTGATATCTCTATTTTGTGCAACTGACTCGCATATTTCGTATGATATCCCTCATTAACCTTCAGTCTGATATGGAATGAATATAGGTTCTGCACAACTGGGCTTCCCAGTGATATTGTTGTTGAAGTTGAGGAGATGTCCTTCCATCTTCACAAGGTAGTGTTCTACTATTTACCTTCTCTAGTTTATACAAGCTCTACTTGGATATTCTGAACGAAATTTTATTGATCATGTATAAGTTGCTTTACCTGTTAGAAAATAGCATATTGTTTTTTTTAAAAAAAACCTACATATGATGGACAATTTATGGGGAAAAAATGACTAGCACCAATTCTACATAAGCCTATATTCTGCTTTCCATGTCAATTGAAATTAGAATATTGTCCTTCTCTATAGTTTTGTCACTCTTACCAAATCCAGCTTTTGTTAGTAGTGTTTATTTTAAAAAGCTCTTCACCATTTATCAATTCTTACACCTTGATATTACTACTTAATGCAGTTTCCTTTGCTCTCTAGAAGTGGAGTTATGGAAAGGTTGATTGCAGAAGTGTCAGAAGGAGATAAAAAATGTGTCATAGGTCTCCCTAAAATTCCTGGTGGTGCCAAAACATTTGAGCTCGTGGCCAAGTTCTGCTATGGTGTGAAACTTGAACTTACAGCCTCAAATGTTGTGTATCTGCGTTATGCTTCTGAACAACTTGAAATGACTGAGGAATATGGGGAGGGAAATCTAAGTACACAGACCGAGACATTTTTAAATCAAGTTGTCCTTCATAATTGGAAAGACTCTCTAAAGGCACTGCAAACATGTGATGATATTTCCTGTGCTGAAGAACATCATGTTACCAAGAGGTGCATTGAGTCACTAACCACAAAGGCTTGTACTGACCCAAATCTCTTTGGATGGCCAATGATGGAGCATGGACCCATGCAGAGCCCTGGCGGAAGTGTCATGTGGAATGGGATAAGCACAGGAGCTAGACCAAAACATTCAAGTTCAGATTGGTGGTATGAGGATGTATCGACTTTAAGTTTACCACTGTATAAGAGGTTGATTTCCACCATGGAATCTCACGGAATCAGACTGGAGATTCTTGCTGGATCCATTGCCCTCTATGCAAAAAAGTACCTACCTGGGCTGAATCGGCATCAAGGTACCAATGAATCTACCTCCCGTTTGATGCCTGTGACTTTGGGGGCTCCGCCAGAAGAGCAGAAGGTTTTACTGGAAGAGATTGATGAATTACTTCCAGTGCAAAAGGGTCTAGTTCCAACCAAGTTTTTGTTTGGTCTTCTCCGGACAGCCATGATTCTAAAAGCAAACCCCTCCTGTTTGGCAAACTTGGAAAAGAGAATTGGGATGCAACTTGATCAAGCAACACTTGAAGATCTTTTGATGCCCAATTTCTCTCATTCCATGGACACCCTTTACAATTTTGACTGTGTGCAGCGGATTCTTGAGCACTTCCTTGCCATGGACCAAATTACAGGTGGATCTTCTCCATGTTCAGTTGATGACAGGCAGTTGATTGGATCACCATCATTGACACCAATCACAACGGTAGCCAAGCTGATTGATGGGTACCTTGTAGAGGTTGCCCCTGATGTTAATTTGAAGCTCCCCAAGTTTCAAGCTCTTGCTGCTGCTGTTCCTGAGTATGCGAGGCCCTTAGATGATGGTCTTTACCGTGCAATAGACATTTATCTGAAGGTACTGAACACCTCAGTATCGCACAAATCTTGAAAATGGGTAGCTTATATCATTTCTTGCAACTTTCTATTGGTTCATTTTAACATAAAACAAAATTAAACTGTATGTCTCGCATATTAAGCCAGGAAGTGACTTAACAAAGACCAAGTAGAATCTGTTATTCCCTTTGCGTTTTTTTTTCTAGAGCTTGTTGTGCTATAGCCATGTCATATTTTCTTTTCCTTTTCCTTTTTTTTTTTTGTTATATTCTATTCCACCTCAAACATCCTACCACCATTGTTTTTTTTTTTTTTTTTAATTTAAAAAGTATTAATTAAAGTCAGCATCTTTTCACTCTAGCAGACAATAATTTCCTACTTTCCTTAGGTGGCTCTCTTTAACTCTCCACTCCAAATTTTCATGTGCATTAGACACAATAGATTCTCTGGAATGCTACCAACAACCTTCAGCCTTTTTTTCTTGACAGTTCTAGCCTTTCGTTTCCTTTTAAATATTTCCTTTATTCTCTTTTCCCTTACTTGATGTAACAATAGAAATATCTTAAAACTTCTCGTTTTCAGGGTTTTTGATTGAAAATTTTGCTACCCTTTCATAATTTAAATGGGGGTTTATATCATAAAATTCTAAACACCACTCAACAACTTAAACATTTCATTGCAATATTCAAGTTAAGAGGGAATTTTGGTAAATGGGTTTTGAGATTTCAAGATAATGAAAAAAAATGATGAAGGAAGAAATTATTGGGGACAAATCTTAATTAAAGAAAAAGAAAAAATGATTAAAAATATTTACTTGCCCATTTAAGCTCATTGATTTTTGTTTTTTTGGTCAAACTTGCAGTCACACCCATGGTTGGCAGAGTCTGACAGAGAACAGCTCTGCAGGTTGATCGATTGCCAAAAGCTCTCCCTGGAAGCTTGTACTCATGCTGCACAGAATGAGAGGCTTCCCCTAAGAATAATAGTCCAAGTCCTCTTCTTCGAGCAGCTTCAGCTGAGGACTTCCATTGCTGGCTGCTTTCTGGTTTCTGATAATCTTGATGGATCAAGACAGTTGAGAAGTGGCCTTGCTGGGTCCACTGAGTGTGGCTGGACAACAGCTGTCAGAGAGAATCAAGTTTTGAAGGTGGGAATGGATAACATGAGAATGCGGGTTTCTGAGCTTGAGAAGGAGTGTTCAAGCATGAGACATGAGATTGAGAAATTGAGTGGCACCAAGGGTTCTAGCACTTGGGGAAATGTGTCTAAAAAACTTGGATTTAAGATGAAGTCTCAGATGTGTAGTGCTCAAGAAGGGTCTGTTAGCAATCAGAATAACGTAAGTGCCAAGATTGACAAGGCCAAGGACAGGCATGCAAAGCACAAGAAAAATTCTTCTTCAGATGGGTAAGAAGAGTAGACCCCCATCTTACATTTTCTCGATTGCCTTTTTCTTTTCCCATTATAATCTTTAATCGTATTAATTGTACTTTGGATTGTGGCTTAGAAACTAAAATTTCACATCCTTGTTTGTGTATCTCTCATGTGCTTACCCTTCTGCGTCTTTCACTTTGTCTTAGATTTGCTTTGTAATGGAGACGGTCGCAGCAGTCCTTGTTGTTTCAGTATCATGTTCTCCCACTCTCTCTCTCATTCTCCATTCACATCCGATCAACTAACCTTACTTTCTCATGCTCACAGAGACAGCTGTTGGTTCGATTATATTTTTTTATTTTTCTGGGATGTGGGGAGGAGGGGGTGTATATCATCTGACTATCAGGATGTCATGATACCATCAAATCCTGTGGCTTGGGTTTGGGGCGCGGATCTACTAGCAGTGCAGCAATTTATAAAATTGAGCAAAGGCATGCCCAGTTTTAAGGGGAAATAAAGTTATAATATTGTAAAGCGGAAGATATGTTGCGCAGGAAAAGTGACGAGAAAAGGAAAAAACATGAGAGAACTTAGGTCAGAAAACGTTTGTGCTGCATGGTTTGAAGTTTTTTCTAGATTAGATCCTGCTTTCTTTGCAAAACAAAAAAAAAAAAGTACTTAAAATATGGATTCATAGCAACGGGGTGGAGGTTTGGGGGTCATCAAAGAAGTCACAGTCTGGTAGGACAGCTGCAGTCGATTCTAGTCTTTCATAATGTTATTCTTGAAGACAGATTGCATGCCACAATCCTTGGAACCAAAATGGTAGATGACAGCTACCTGTATGTCATTACAGAGGATGTTACCGATCAGTTTCAGAGCTTCTCTCGTGTGCATGTCTGAAGAAATAGCAATGCCGCTGCTCATTGTATGCCCACCTTGACTAGACCGTCAGATGTTGAGCCTGAATTCATGGAAGAGGTTCCAGAAACTGTTCAACCCTCCATCCTAAACAACGTGATTTCGTTTATCGGTGCTTAAAGAAATCATATCCGATTGCTCCCCAAAAACAAAAGTTAAAAAACTTGCATCTGAAGCTAATTTCCCACAAGTATCGAAAAATTTATGATTCTAGATATGCATTAGGAGGTGAAAATTATATTAAAAGTAGTCAAGCTGGCCAATGGAAAAAACATAAAATAAAAATAGATAAATGCACGCTCCACAGTCCAGCTCACCTGTCCACGCGTGCATCTCACTCGTTGCTATTATTCTCCTTTGTTCTAGTAGTTCCAGTCCAGTTCCAACCAACTCCAGCCTGCAAAGATCTTAGGAAGATGACCCGAGCCTATTTGGATTATGTCAAGCTAGATCCCAAGCTTATTTAGGTTCTCCTGCGGCCAATTTTAAATCCTGACCAAGTGCCTTGACTTAGCCAAATGTTTAAGAAACGGATTAGTTCGTGCCCTAATGGAGACAAATTCAGTAGCCAAGCATTTAAGCATCGATAGTTGGTGGCCCTAAGCTAGTCACCATTTTTGACATATTTTTTGGTAGTCATTTATGATCTACTATTTTTCAAAACATGAGAAAGCATAAAAGTCAAGAATTCTCGAATTAAATCAGTCAATCTAAAACCTGGATTTGGTAAAATTAGTAAATGATATAATATTTTCTTCTAAATTCATCAATTATTTTATTAATAATATTAATTATAATAAAATATATTCTTATAAATTTTACTGAAAGTAATAATATTTATAATACAAATCATAATATTTTTAGTATAAATATTATTAATTATTATAAAAATAATATTATTTATAACTCCAAAAATAATAATATTTTTTATATTAATACCATTAATTATACTAAAAATATATATTAAGAAAAAGTATAATAATAATTTTAATATTAATTATACCAAAAAATAATATTAAGAGAACAAATAATAATAGTTTTGAGATCAACACTATTAATTAGACTAAAAAATAATAATATTTTCAACACCAATACTATTAATTATATGAAAAAAAATATATTAAGAAAAAAATATAATAATTCTTTTAATATTAATTATACTAAAAATAATAATATCAACAAAACAAACAATAATATTTTTACTATTAATACTCTAAAAATTAATTATACTAAATAATAAGAAAACTAATAATAATATTTTTAATATTAATATTTGTAATTACACTAAAAGTATAGGCAGCCCAAGCGTCAAGTGGCACTTGGGCTGCACCCAAAAGGAAGCAGACTAAGCGTCACGTGGCGTTTGGGCTGCACCCAAAAGGAAGCAGACCAAGCGCCAAGCAGTGTTGTGTTGCGGGCTTGGGGTGGTGTTGTCGAAGCGCCACGTGATGCTTGGTCTACCAGTGGCCAGGACCCAATTCTATTTTGGGTCCTACCCTGCCAGGCCCAAGGCTGGCCTTGGGCCATGCTTGTGAGTGCTCAAGCTAAAGCGTCACCTGGCTCCCTATGAAGCCTTTATACGGTAGAAGATGTCGGATGCCAGTATGTTGGGAAGAAGTAGGGGATAAACAACTAATTGGACCAAAGCTGGTACAGATTACCTCTGAGAAGATAAAGATCATAAAAAAATAGAATGAAAGCGGCTCAGGATAGGCTTCTAGTTATGCGGATAGTAGGACAAAACCCCTAGAGTTTGAAATTGGTGACAAAGTATTTTTGAAAGTCGCCCTGTGGAAACATGTGTTAAGATTTGGCTTGAAAGGAAAATTGGCGCCAAGGTACGTTGGGCCTTTTGAGGTCACCAAAAGGATTGGCCCCATGGCTTATAGATTGGCTCTACCTCCACATTTGGCCAAAATCCATGATGTGTTTCATGTCTCTATGTTAAGAAAGGCTGAAGTGGACCCATCTCGGGTCTTGCCTCAAATTCCTCTGGAAATTGATGAGAATTTAACATTGGAAATGAAGCCGATGAAAGTCTTAGATTACAGTGTGATGGAATTGAGAAATAAAAAGATTCCAATTGTCAAGATATTGTGGAGGAATTCCCAAATCAAGGAGGTGACTTGGGAAAGAGAATCTCAAATGAGACAGATACATCCCGAATTATTTCTAGATTCAGGTACGAGGTTCAATTTTAAGGACAAAATTTCTTTTTAGGGGAGGAGAATATGAAAACCCGCTAAATTATAATCTGAGTAAAATAAATAAAGTACCGAATAGATTAAATAAAAGGATTCCAAGTATTGTAATTGGATACAATAGAATAAAATATAAGATGTTAAGGTGAGAATTAAGTAAAAAGAAGAGTTGAGTGACAAAAATAGAAATGAAAAGAAATGAGGGCCAATGTGTAAATAAGTAAAAGTTAGATTATAAAGCTCCATTTGTTTTCTCTTTTAGCCGTGAGCTTCAAACAAAGAGAGGGGGAAAAATTGTGTGATTTTTCTACTTAAATGCTCATTAATTTCACTAATTAAAGTGAGTAATTAGAGTGAGTAACTTAATTAAATATAAAGAGGGGGTTAATTTTAAGGTGGTGAATGCATTGAAGGAAGGATTTCAAGCTAGGGTTTGAAAATGGAGAAGAAGAAAACTTGATTTTTCTTGTATTCTTTCCTTAAATCCTTATCAAAGTGAGGTAAATAACATGCTCCAAATGATTAATTCCTTTAATTTTATGTTTGATGAAGGATTATGCAAAATTATGATTATGTGAAATTGTGAATTTATGTTATAATTTATAGGAATGATGCAAATTATGTTTGAACCATGTTAGAAAGCATGAATTATGATTGGATAAGTGTTTAATTTTAAGTAAAAGAAACAAAAATTATTTTTCCTCATTTTAATTGAATATTTGGCCAAAAGAGGAAAAATTTGGGGGAATTGAGGTTAAATACAATTGTTTGGAAAATATGGGAAGATGAAGGTTTATAAGTGTTGTTTTATGAATGAAGTAAGAATTTTTCAAAGAGAAAAGAAAAAAATCTTCACTTCCTTCCCTAGGTTGTTTTTGGGTAAATGAAGAAGAAAAATTAGAGAATGAAGTTTAAATGATATTATTGAAGAGTTTTTGGCTAAATGAAGAAGAAAAATTAGAGAATGGAGTTTAAATAATATTATTGAGGAATCTTATATTTTGAGTTTATAGTTGAGACTGTTACATGTAACACCAAGTAACCTAAATTTAAATAAGGGCTCTAATATATTTAAAAAGCCTAATAATAACTAAAATATAAATAAAACAATAATCTAACTAATTTAAATAAGACTAAAGTTATTTTTATAATCTATTGGCATAATTAAAGTTCAACTTTAAATGTTTAGTTCTCTTTCGTATTAATGAATTAGAAAACGTTCCATATGTTACTGGAAAGTAATGAATGCTTACTTTCCAATGCAATTAGAATTGCATTTACATTTTTTCAACGGATCCAATTATGATCAAAACAATAATGAAAGGTGAAA
>Ga0325405_1006280_pt1 | contig 12009 bp, 10 predicted proteins | sample PopdelMetagenome_21_FD_205663 | JGI IMG/M metagenome (GOLD analysis project Ga0325405, IMG submission 205663) | Populus deltoides microbial communities from Bellville, Georgia, United States - Xylem-Control-R2 | ecosystem: Host-associated > Plants > Phyllosphere > Stem > Wood/Secondary xylem...
TGCACAAACAAATTGCTTGATATACATGAGGCAGTTATGATAATATTTACAAATAGTTTTGCCTTCGGTGTCCTCTGCACTTGATGAAAGCAAAAATGCCAATTATGGCTCTCAAAAAAAAAAAAAAGAACATCCAAAAACATGCCAACCCCCACGATTTTGATTTGAGCTACAACAAGGGTGGTAGGCATTAACAAGTGCAGCCACTACATCCCTCCTGACTTCCTAACTGGTTAAAAATCATGTTTCACTTGCCCCGGAGCATTTTCCTAGTCGAGTAAGAAATAGATGACGATGAGATGCAAAGTGAATGAATTGGGGCGGTGTCCTAGACCATAAATAGATATTTGAGATCTTCCACAGTAAGACGAGTAGCTGAACCCCCACTTTGATCTTCGCCAAATGCAGATGCAACCATTTTTCTCTTCTCGTCCTGCAAATAGTGATTAGCACAAATCATCTTACAAAACCAGCGTCAAAACTTCAAATATAAGATTGCAGAGAAATGCACATACAAGCAGGCACCCAAATTCACCCCCCCAAAAAATAAGGAAGAAGCAGCATTAGATCACGCTTCAAGATTACAAGTAATATTATCATTGTCATTTACAAAGGCTTGAGCATCTGGCACCTCCAAAACTGCCGTACTATCTACCACCCTGGAAGTGCAACAGGTTGTATTCTAGACATATGAAATGTTGAATGGTAATGCTGTTTCCAAATTTACCCTAAGAAGAACTTCAAAAAGGACCATAATTGGCTAATAACCATTTCGTTTCTATAATTACATTCCACCTTGATTTAATGTACTCGTATTTTATAGCATGCATCGTTAATCCTCAACTTTTCTCTCTGATAACTTTCCTCGATAAAAATAAAGGAAAAGGCAATTCTCTTGGATTTATCAAGTGCAAGGCACAGTAAACCTGAACATAGGTATTTTGAGAATTAACAGAATCCCGTGTGGTTCTGTTCAGGGATTCACTGTTCCTGACAAACCGAAGAAAAAAAAACCCTTTCCACTCCCAGACTTTCTGCCTATTCTGGATTGGTGTTGGTATATGATATTTACAAGAGATAACAAAAAGAGAAATGAAAGATTTAGAATTAGTTGAAAGAAAATACAACAAAAACTTCCCTCTTTAACCTGACTAACATCTAGGCTCCCCAGGTAGCAAACCACAGGAATCACATTAAACAGTAATCCAGATATGTAAAGGCAGAAGCAATGACCTGTAGAAAGAAATAATACCTGAAGAGCTAATATTCTATCTTCAACGGTGTCTTTTATGGTAAGTCGTGTTACTGTAACAGGACGGGTCTGTCCAATCCTATGGGCTCGATCAATAGCCTGATCCTCAGTGGTTGGATTCCACCAAAGATCCAGAAGGATGACATGGCATGCAGCCACCATATTCAAACCTAGGTTTCCTGCCTTCAGGGACATTAGCATCACAGTTACCTGCAATAAATTTCAATCATTCTGATGTTGAAAGACAATGCCAAGACAATAAACTTGATGATGAAAGACAATGCCAAGACAATAAACTTGAATCATTCAGATACTGAACGAATGTAATGAAAAAATGAAGGCACCAGGAACAATCATCATGTGCAATGTCATCAATATTATAAACTTGAATCATTCAGATGCTGAATGCAATGCAAAATGTATGGCTTCAGGAATGATCACCACACGCAATGTCATCAATTTGACAGAGGAGTTTAGTATTGCATGATTTGGCTAGCTATTAAATAGTGTGTATGACATGGTACTCTGTTTGTCAGCTAGAGGTCTTGATAATTAACAGGTATCCCGTTTGGAATAGATGAAGAAAACACCTTCATGAAATAAGATTATTTTGAGAATTCATGAGGTTGGGGGCAAACCTCAGGATCAGTGTTGAAATCTTTAACAGCCTTATCTCTTGAACTTAGAGTCATTGTACCATCAAGCCTCCTATACTGGATACAATGCTGATTCAATGAAAACTCAACCAGATCCAACATGCTAGTCCACTGGGAGAAAACAATTGCTTTTATTGGTCCTTCAGTTGACAACCTTGAATATGCCATTGATGTTTCAATGCATCCTGCAGAACCATTAAACTCTGAAATTGGACTCCCTGCCTTACAATGTGACTGAATAACCTCAAGAACAGCTTTGATTTTTGAGGAATTATACTCATGCTGAAGGACTATTGACTTATCATCAAATTTGGAATGTGAGGAACTAGCATCAAAGGTGTCAGAGATTCTTCTTCTAAGAGTAGCTTCAGAGAAAACAACATCAGAACCAAGTTGTTCTTTACAGTCAGAAGCAGGGCATGTATTATCATCTCCTGTCAAGTATTCTGATACACATTGATTGCAGAAAACATGGCCACACATGGTAACAACAGAGTCCTCAGGCGGATCCTGTAGGACCATCATACAATAGAAAAATTAGACCAGTCTGATGCAGGATGGTACAGTGTTTGTTTTCACTAGTCAGACGCTGTTAATTAATTTAAAGCGGGTACATACTCACACTCCAAAAAGAGATTCCTCTAACGTGGCATAGACAAAGATGTAATCACTAAATGCTGAAAAAGGTGCAATCACCAAGTGACATGGAACAGGCATTTCCAGAAAAGAACTAAGTGGCATGGAACAAGCATTTCCAGAAAAGAACTACACACTAACATGATTGGCAAAGAAGTACATTAGCAACAAGGATTTAGGGTTCTCGTTGGTGAAAATTTGTGTTTTCACAGATACTAACAGGATTAAAATAGTATCGAACAAACAATGTCTAGGAGCAGTTGAAACATGCCTGCCAGCAGCCAGCACAGGCATGAATTGGGACAATTTCAACAAGTTTATTAAGCATGGTCGGCAGAGGATAAACAATAAGTATGCACTGTGCAAAGCTTTTTAAGTTGCTCAAGCAAAATATGATTTGCATTCAACTATGTGAAGGAGCTTGGCCCATGGATCAAAGACCATTATACTACCCCACAGATTAACTCTGCTTTTCCTAGTAGTTCAAATCATCAAACAGATTATTATTGCAGGTAGATACTCAAAATCAGAAGCTAGGCGCTATTTTCACTGCAAGACTTAGAAGCTCTCACATGTAAAAAATCCATCAACAAATGCATCACATACAAAGCAACAATAGACAAGAGACAAGAAGCGCGGGGGGTGCAACAGAGATGATATTCAACACCAGTTGTTCTATGGCAGCAGCAAAGAGAAAGCCCAACAAGATCTTACAAGGGGCATTGAATATTTGGGAAAGCAGTCCAGGTTTTTAAGATGACTCACATTGCATACACGACAGAGGGCAGAGGTCAAGCGATTCAATAGATCCACCACCATCTCCCTGGGAAGTTGATTTGCCATTTCAGCTGAATCTTTTTCTACAGATTCAGAATTAAAACCTTTAACAAGAAGTGGATGGTCACAAGCCTGGCGAAGTCGCAAAAGCATCAAAAGTATATTTGCATAATTTTGGTTCACTGTGCCAGCAGCGGCATAAGCCTGAAAGATAGAAACCTATAACGTTAAGATACATGATAATTCAAAATGCCTAGTATTCAATAAAGCAGGAATCGATCTCCAAAATACGAGAAAAGAATCCTCTGTGAAAGTGGATGGGCCTTCAATATTTTTAGCATGTTTTAAAACCCAGTACCATCAGGCAATAAATGTCAGTCTAGCACCAATATGTGCGTTCAGGAATGGAGCATCATGATAAGTTTTATCACACAAACAGGAGGGAACATCGTAGAAATGGTGCTTAATTTCTTGGTCATAATTATCTCCGTCCATTAACCCCAAAATAAAGACAGCCCTGCCATATTTATTGAATATGCAAATACAAGAATAGTGCTGATTTCAACAACATATGCAACATGATAAAGGGAATCATGATGTGGGGAAAAAAACAAGAAACCAAATGCATCATGATAAAGATAGTGCTTAATTTTCTTTATTTATTTTGCAAGAATCCATGATTAATAAGTAAATTGTGATTTAGAACAAAAGAAATATGCAAATACAAGAAAGCAAATGCAACATGTTATCTAAAGCAGAATTTTGCACATGTGCTTCCAATTTTGCAAGCTTCAACAGCAATTTTAACAGCCACATATGAAGTAGGATTGATACGAGTGGTTCTTTGAGTCTGGCATGCAGAGGTGATCATGATGCCAAGGTACCATAGCAAATGAAATGTGGTATTGCACTGGTAAAGTAGGAAATTTAGCATTTGAAGATTATTGCAATCTCTAAAAATGGTGGGAAAAAAAGTGTTTGGAAACTGTATTAAACCAATAGATATTTGTTGCATTAATGTGATGCAACGTATAGCAAAGATAAAACTAGGATTCTCAAGTTCTAAGATTACAGACCAAACTGTAGAGAAATTTTGAGAAAATTCTTTGATATTTTTATTGAATTTGAATAACAATCTTGATCTCCATAAAATAAAATAGACATTCATATTTATACTAGTACTAAAATTCTTTATAGGAAAGAATTCTTAATTAAAACTTAACTAATTAATAGAATTCATCTAGCATTAGGATTCCTAAATAATAAAATATTAATTAAATTAAAAGTCTCAAGTCAAGTAGGAAACAGATATTAAAATCCAAAATTAATTAGAAAAATAATTAAAACAGGAAAATAGTAACTTCAAGCTTCATATGAAATGCTTCTCGGTTTCTTTATGGACTTCTTTTTAGACTTGGCCTTGTCAATCCAGTCCATAAACTTTTGGGATAATTGTTCTACGTCAACCTCTACCACTTAAGAAAAACTTGTCCTCGAGTTATCTATCAGAAATTGAATTCTTCCACCCCAAAGAAACAATAGTTCGAATATATTATTGTAGCTAACTTATTCACAAAATTGCAAGTCTTTCACCTATAAACTTTAAAATTTAATTTATAGTGCGTGTATAATAAGAAAAAATTCATATCTAATGTTACACTTTTTGTTCTTATGAAGGTCATTTATAGTTCATTCCCACATTTTTCTAATTCAAACTTGAGTTCACCATTATCTATGTCCTTCGATACTTCAACTGTTGTTTTTAAAGGAACACCAAAATAATCTTTCATAATATCTCCGGAAGACTTGTCAAAAATTATCAAGTCCTCCATGTTCTTGTTTGCCAGATCTTCATCATCATATAATTCTTTTTCATCATCTCCTTCAGGTTCGCATGGAAAATCCTGGTCATCGAAAAGTTCTTGCTCATACTAACCTTCAATCACGTTAATCGATTTTCGTCTCTCGGGTTGTGGTTGTTTGTCTTGAATTGACAAGGTCTCACAGCCTCCATCTAGTTTATACCCTTCACATAGATAAGTGGTTGTCTAGATGGAATTTTAGAAATAGATCTAAGATAAGGTAGACCTTGAAGTAAGTCTCCAAGTATATCCCTCTCCTCTTTGCAATTCCTATTTGTGCCTTCCATCAACCAAAATAGATATTCTTCACCATATGAATATCGTAGTCATACTGACCACGAGGACTTGCACGAACTGGTTCAATGACAGGTTGGCCACGAGCATCAACCCTGGCACATGCCTATCTTCCTCCCCAGTTCATGTTTGTGTGCAGCCTTCGTGCCTCAAGCCTGGTCATCAACTCTAGCATTGATGTCGTCAAACTCATTTTGCATTCGCCCCTTTAAAGTTGTTATTGCTACTGAATGGCAATCCAGCTGATCTCAAACAGCTTGCATCCCCTTATCAACGTCACGGAGATAGTAGCCACCAACTTCTCCACGATTCTCTTCACAGTTCGCCATCAATCCGAATGTTAACCAGCCTAATATCATCTGACGCAACGTATAGCAAAGACAAAACTAGGGTTCTCAAGTCCTAAGATTACAGACCAAACTATTGAGAAATTTAGAGAAAGTTCACTGATATTTTTATTGAATTTGAATAATAATTTTGATCTCCATAAAATAAACTAGACTCCTTATTTATATTAGTAATAAAATTCTTTATAGGAATGGATTCCTAATTAAAACTTATTTAATAACTAGAATTCATGTAGCTTTAGGATTTATAAATAGTAAAAAACTAATTAAATTATAAGTACTAAGCTAAAAAGGAAACAAATAATTAAAACCCAAAATTAACTAGGAAAATAATTAAAACAGGAAAATAGTAACTTTAGGCTTTGGGCTTGTTTGGGATTGTGGTAGCGGTGGCGGTTCAAAGTGTTTTTCGCTTAGAAATACATCAAAATGAAGTTTTCTTATTTTTTAAAAATCATTTTTAGCATCAAAACAATCTAAAAACATTAAAAAAAATTCATTTTAAGCAAAAAAAAAAAATCAAAATTTTTGGGAAACACGCCCTTCATATGAGAAACTTTCCGGTTTCTTTGTGGACTTCTTTTTAGGCTTGGCTTGTCAATCTGGTCCATGAACTTCTAGAATAATTGTTCTACATCATAATGTTATAGTTTTCTCAATCAAAACAGCATATTTAATTCCCTTCCAAGAGTAGCTTTCCCTGGCCTTTTCTATTTACAATATGGACTGACCTTATTTTTTGATGACATTGCAATTACAATTTAGATAGACATAGTTAATACTTAATCAGTTTCCTAATATCCCACATGCATGATACATCCCAAAGAAAAAAAAAAACAGAATAGTGCTGATTTCAACAACATATTGGTTGGTTGAATCAAAACACTAGCTAATTCAGTAGGGAAAGAAAATATCAAATACAATTTTGCTTGACAAAGTAACTAAGTGGGGTAAAAAGTACCTTGAATTTAGAACGAGAATCTGCTTCTAGCCGAGTATAGAAAGCCCGCTCCTCAGTTGAGAAGTCTACCTTTGTCAAGCAGATTGATTTTGGTGGCAGGTTAATTATAGGCTGCCCATCAATCAATGTTGCTATATCACATTTAGCAACAAATATTATGTTAGAAGAAATGCTTGCACAAAAATCGATCTCTGTTATGTGACAACATTAAAGCAATGGAACACAGTTTCCAAGGATCTAACATAAAAACTCAAGTTTGAATAAATGTGTTTGTCAAGATACAATCTAAATAAAACTGATAAAATTATAAAGCAAATATTTAACATCCCTGTGAAAGAAATAGTTCATGAATATCCATGTTCTTAATTATTCACGAAACCAATAAAATGAAATTCAAATAAGAAAGTTCAAGAGGCAGGCCTTTAAGCAACCCATAAACTCTTCCCATTCATCCTGCCGAGAATTACCATCTTTATCTCATTTATATGTGATGAATAAAAGATGCTGCTATAAAATATTTGAGTATGATAAACACGCAGCATGATTATACTCCTGGAAGGAAATCAAAAGAGAGAAACCAACTGCACAGGTCTCATGTAGAAGTGCTTGACATAAAAAAAAGTATGATTTTTTTAGGTAAACCCCCCCCCCCCAACTACATTGATCCAAAGAACGAGAGCGATCACCTTTTGTACGACGCAACATTATAGCCCTTAGAACTGCCTGCAGCTTCTTGTAACCATGCAATGAGTTTCTGGATATAGGAACTTTTATGGTATTGTAAAATGATTTGTAAACAGCGTAAGGGTCGTATCTGAGGAATCTAAAGTAGCTGTATAAATCATCAATTGAGTTTTGTATAGGTGTTCCAGATAAGCACCACCTTCTTTTGGCACGAAGGCTGCAGCAGGCTCGAGCTACTTGAGTTCGGTGATTTTTTATAGTTTGAGCTTCATCCAGTATCACCCTAGACCAGCTCACTCTAGCAAGTGCACCAAAGTCACAATCAATAGAGGAACTATCCATTCCCTTTCTGCCTCTCTTCTTGCTGACTTTAGAAGTCTTCTTCCTCTTCTTATTATTTGAAAACTCCGAAGATAATCCATGCTTTTCACCATTTTTATCATCAGCCTCATCCTCATCAACCAAAGGCTGTTTTGGAACTTCATTAGTTACAATTGAATATGTAGTCATAACCACATCATGTTTAGCCAATTCATCAGGACTCCTTGTACGATTGCCGCCATGATAGATCAGGACAGAAAGTTTGGCTCCATCAGCAACTTTATCATCCAGCTCCCGGGCCCATTGTCGGAGAACACTCGCCGGACACACCACTAGTGTACCTGCTGCTGGTCTACGTCTACTAATTGCCTTTGTAGAAGAACCAGCTTCTGGGGTAGATTTAATATCAGCCGACTCTCCAGTCTGCTTGTCTTTATCCAAGACAGGAGTTCCATTATCATCATCGTCATCCAAATTCAATGCTTCAGTTTTGTGATTGCGCTGATCTTCAGACTTCGATTTTGTCTCCAAAGACTTTTGCATTTGTACAAGGGCAATCATTGAGATTGTTTTACCAAGGCCCTGGAGTATGAGATCATAATGAGTGATGGCAGATATGTAGGTCTAAACCAAAAAAAGAATTAATCATGAACAAACGCAATAAGAATAAAATGGACTTCTCTAAATGCATAACCTGATCATCAGCTAAAATTCCACCTAGACAATGCAAACTTCTTGTTTCCTTCTGAAGCATCCATGCCAAAGCAATTTTCTGTAAAATAAAACAACTTCAATGAAAAATGTAAAATACACTAACCAACTTGTAGATTATCAGTAAAATGGTAAAACCTGATGTCTGAGAAGAGGCACAGACATAAGACCATCAGGTAGATTAGCTTCAACTTTTGGTTGATTAAGATCCTGCAAGAATACATGTTCATCATCTTTATAAAATTTTCAAGAACTTCAAACATTGACTTGTCTCCCAGCAACTTGAAATATTAAGAAAAGAACCAGCATAATTTTGTTTGTTATACTCAAAAGTTTTAAAACAAGTAAGGCTACATTTGTTTTTGCGGTGCCCCGCAAAAACAAATGGGCCCAGATACCAGCAGCGGAGACAGAAATAAGCCTATAAATCATGGTGGATGGTACTCACCTAGAACTGTACATAAAAAGTAAGGCATGCAAGTCAAAGATTGAGTACAGCTGTATTTGTTGTTTGTTAGGTCCCCAAAGTGGAAAACATAGGAAATTAAAATTGATAAGAGCTCAATATCTCTTCATGAACACAGAAATCAAGTCATTCGTTTTATGAGAGTTTAGAGATAACAGCGATCTGGCAATGCTGGGCTCTAAGATAGACCAAGTGACAAAAAAACTCCACACATGTTTTCTTGGAAAAACGCTGTCACTAGCCAAACAAAATGTTACACGAACTAAAACTTGATTGTTATGAAAACTAGGCTTGAATAGTTTTTCTTGGCTCCAGATAATCAGGACAGAAAAGTACATTTTTTTTCTGTACAAGGTAATTATGTAATAATACTATCATAAAAATGCTAAATTTCATATGACAAAAAACTAAAATTAAAATGGACAGGTTACAGTTCCAAAAAATAATAAAAGAACGTAATAGATAGCTTTCTGAAATATGAACATAAGGTCATGTGCATTATTAAGTAAAATAAAATGTTGGTACGAATCAAAAACAAGTCAAAATTGTCTGGGTTTGCTTCATCAGTTATGCTTCTGAACAAGTCCAAGCTCTTAGCAAACAAAACTTGAAAGTTTTTTGCAATTAATGTTAAGGTTGAGGTGTGTTCAGGCTCAGTTTACATCTAAAACAACCAAACTTGAACAACATGCTGCTTGGCTGAGCTCAACTCTATTACAGCCCTACCAACACTTGAAAAGAAATGCTAGTTATAGTATGAAAAAAAGACAATGACCGAAAATGAGTTGCTATGAAATCAAAATTATGCTCGTAACCAGCAAAGAGGAAACCCCAAATCCTGTTTATACAATATAAGCAATTAAAATAATAAGGTAAAATTAACTCCACATACTTCCAGTGCCGCTTGATAGACCAGTCTCTCGTCCATTCCAGCAGCATTTTCATCCCCAGCCATGGAGTGATACACAGGTTCACTTGGACCAGGAAATTGTGCAGAAGGTTTTCCATGCATAAAAGATGGAGGTGGGATCCTGCTTCCGTTATTTTCATACATCATAATATCATCATTATTGCGCTTGCTGTGAATGTCTCTTGTATAACCCCTGCTATTAGTTACACCTGGTCCTGCAAGATGATAAGCATTTCCATAGATATCACGAGACCCACTGCTGCTGGCATTCTCTACCATGTTGTTTGCTTTATTACTCGGTTCAGATGGATGAAGAGATGACGGAAGGGTCCTCTTTAAAGCCTGTTGGGATGAAAGCTTCTCGTAATCTGCACCAGAAACATTAGCAATTTGAGAATTAACAGTCCGAGGCTGACCCACATTCCCAGTCCCTATAAAATGCCGAGTACCATCGCCTCGATCAATAGGCCAACTTCTGTCTCTAATGTTGGCACCATTGGTAGGTTGACCGTGGATCTTCATCCATGAAAGGTCATTTACATTTGATGAACTACTCCCATTTGAAGCATATGGTCTTTTAAGAGGGGAGGCATTTTGTGTCTGCCCGCCATAACCTGCAATGCAAATTTAGTTCATTGTCACCAAGATTAGTAATACATTCAACTTTGGTGAGATCGGCCATTTACGTATAGCAATGCGAGAGTGAGGTCTAGATAAATAGGGAATGAAAAGAAGAAGCGGGAAAGTCAGTCCTTGGTGGTATAGCAAAATTCAATGAAACCGACCTATATATCTTGAGGTTGTGGGATGAGCAGTAGCCCAATCCGGAAGCGTCCTGGTATTGGCAGAGTCCCTTGCATTTACAGGCGATATTTCAACCTCATCATCGTCAGTAAAATTGAAATCACTATCAGATGAACTGATTTCTATAGGACTTATAGCAGCCATTGAGCTTTTATGAGGATCAATCCCCCTATCGTCAACTAAAATCTTCCCTTTCTTCAGCCAAATTAAATTAGCAAAATAACTCGTCAACCTGCATTTACTTGCAAGAAAAAAAAAATTCATTTTTTGAAAACATTCCTCAAAAGAAATGGCATTGCAATTTTCCATCTAACGTGTACATTACATACTAATTAAGAAAAGTTTAGGTTTATCTTTTTTTTTATAAGAGGAGTGAGCAAAATAGGCAAGACCCGTTAGAGAGACATTACAGCAATCAGCATATTAAAAAAAGCAGAATAATACATTGAAAGATGGAGACATCCAGGGCAAAGAAACAATAATTAATTAATAGCATCGAGATTTAGACTTGAAATTGAGTTTGAGAACGAGAGTAGTAGAACCCTACCTGTGATTGTGAAAGGACCAATCATCGTGGATTGAAAATTAGGGTTTTGCAGGGACAAAAGCAAAGCAAAGCACTTGCAAGGTGTTGTGTTGTGTACTTGTGGTGGGGAGAGAGAGAGAGTTTAAAAAAACGTAGAAAGGAGTGAAAGAGATGCCGTCGTTTTACGGCTTGTTATAATCTCACGAGATTTATTTATTTATGTGTATATAAAGAGAAGATTAATTTTGTTCCTCCACGGTTAAAAAAAAATAAATAAATTAGGAGGTAGAAATTAAAAAAAAAAAAGAAAAAAAAGTGGGAATGGATTATTCAAGAAATGGAACATAAATTATATAGTTTAGTTTAATGAAAACTATGAGAATAAATACAATATAAACAAAACAGTTAGGATGTGTGATTTAAAGGTAAGAGGAACAAGTTTTAAGGATTGATAATAACCATATGATCAATAATAATAATAATAAATAATCATTATCAATTTTACGACACGGATAGATGCAGGGCAGGGGTTTAGTTTAAGTGGGCAGTCATCTTTACCATTCTTATGACTTGAATTTAATTAATCTGTTTAGAATATAGATATAGAAATGAATTGGATTAGCTCGCAGCCCTTACTATTTTACGTTTAAATTATTTTTTAAAAGGAAAAAAAAAAACATTTAAATGGACGGGACCCTTTGTTAATCGGTGCAGTTAATAATACCATGAAGATCGTGGTCGAGCAAGGCCCATAAGCATCCTTGAATTCCGCTCTGTTTTCCTTCCATTTCTTCCCATGCCC
>Ga0325405_1006281_pt1 | contig 12009 bp, 11 predicted proteins | sample PopdelMetagenome_21_FD_205663 | JGI IMG/M metagenome (GOLD analysis project Ga0325405, IMG submission 205663) | Populus deltoides microbial communities from Bellville, Georgia, United States - Xylem-Control-R2 | ecosystem: Host-associated > Plants > Phyllosphere > Stem > Wood/Secondary xylem...
ACGCTCCTACTCGAATCCATTTGCCTTACTATTCTAACCACTGTTATAAATTCCGAACCAACTTGGCAGTTTGACTTGGAATCTAATGTCCGGAATCTAATGTCCGGAGACTCCGGACTGATTTAGGTTAAAAAATTAAAATTAAAATAAAAATAAAAAATTGAATTATCTAGATTTAATCAAAACCTATAACTCTAAGTTTAACAACTTTTTTTTGAATTTTTGTTATAAAAATAATGTTGTTTTCAATTTTTTTTATTTATTTACATTGACTCTTTTGATAAGTGATTCGAGTGTTGTCTCGGATCGATTTCTAGATAGAGGTTTACAACTATGGTCCTAATCATAGTTATTAAATCTAACCTAAATTATATTCTTGTTTAAGACTTCGATTGACACAAATTAATTTGAAGTAATGTTGTTTTTATTTTATAAAAAAAATAAATTAACATTTAAAAAGAAATTAAATTGAGTTTTTACCGAGTTATAATTTTAAGTTAATTTACTAGGTTAATCGAGTTACACTAAATCAATTTTTATCTAACTTAAATTCAAACTCGACCGTATAATAATTTAACATGGCCATGTTAAACTAAGTCTTAGTTCATGAATTAATTTGTTAAATCAACAAAATTATATAATATCTTATTTAATTTAAAACTCGAGCGAATTTAACCCTTTTTAATAACACTAATCCTAAAGCACATTTTTTGTCTCATCTTTTTAACCTTTTCAGCAACTGAACACTGGTTAAAGGCCTAAACATGCTAAAACTAGAAATACCTCTCCAATTCGGTCTCCTCAGTCAAACACACACGACAAGACAAGACACGAAGACAAGAGACGCTATCCAAATAGACACCGTTAAGTTTTGATCGCCTTCTACACACACACACACACACACACACACACACAATCATCATCATGTCATAACGAATCTCATCACGCGCAAAATGAATAAGAAAGTGGCAAAATCCGAAATTTTACTAGTCTGTAAATTATTAAACTCGATCGCTATATTTTTAATTTAATTAATTAGTGTTTACATTCATTGAATTCGTTCAATTAACTCTCATAATCTCTGAATACATTCAATTAAATCAATACTTAATTTCTATAAATTGATTAAATTCTTAATGTTCGTTATCCAGGTTAATTACATGACAATTGAATAATTTACTTTATGAGATGGTTTTTTATAGAATTATTAATTTATTTTTCAAAAACAAATTCTTTTACTAATATAAAAGATCACATCGCATCATAAATAAAAAAAAACAATTAATAATATTAAATTTGTATTCTTGATAAAATCAAGATTATATATATAAATTATTGAGTTAACCTAATAAAGAAGAACTAATGACCAAGTTAAAAACATAAATAGAAAAATTAATAAAAAAAAACACGTTAATTACTCGAAAATGTTTTAGTGTTTATATTATAATTATTTTTTATATAATTACCTGGAAACACTTTAATTATTTTTTATCCAATAATTAAATAGCCAGTACCATAAAATTTTTCGTCTAAAACATGAGTCGAGGCCGCCCCCGGAGCATCTCCGTGATTAGTGCGTGCGGATCAAAATCTGGATAGGAAACTACACAGATACATCACATCACATGGCCTGTCTTCTCCTCTGCCTTCCTCCTTTTCCTCTTCTCTTCCCTTAGCTTCTATAATATAGGAGTAGCCAGTTGAGTCACTTGCGTTTGCTAAATTTTAACCTCTTTATCCATGAGTAGTCAAGCACAAAACCACGAGTTTCAAGAATGGTGGAACAAGCAACGCGGCTTTCTCGACAAACCTGATAGCACCGCCTTCTTAACCGTCGAGATCCGCAACCCTACCTCGGATCCAACCGTCGATAAAGGACACACTCGTAGTGCTCGCCAGCTGTCCTGGCTTTGGCTCCTCAAATTCCAACAACTCGCAACCTCCCTCGCGTGGCTAACCAATGGCTCAGTTTCCCTCCTCCGAACAGCCAATCGCAGGATCGCTACGAACACAACAGACTCGCCATCCGATTCCTCCGCCTCGTCACGGCGGCTTTACAGGATCATAAAATTGTTTTTATTTCTGGTGATTTTGTTGTTGTGTTTCGAGTTAGTTGCTTATTTCAAGGGATGGCATTTCAGTCCCCCGTCGGTGGAGTCGGCGGAGGCTGCCGTGGAGAGAGTCTATGCCAAGTGGTTGGGAATAAGAGCAAGTTACTTGGCGCCGCCGCTGCAGAGCTTGACAAATGTGTGTATTGTCTTGTTTTTGATACAGTCGGTGGATCGTGTTGTGTTGATGTTAGGGTGTTTTTGGATCAAGTTTTGGAAACTGCGGCCGGTGGCGGCAGTGGAGTATGATGGTAGTGAGAGTGTGGAGGATTATCCGATGGTCTTGGTGCAGATTCCAATGTGCAATGAAAGGGAGGTAAGCAAGCAGATGTAGGTTTCTAATCCTCAACTATTTTTTTAAAAAAATATATTACTGAATTTGTTATTTTTTATGATATTATTGCATTATAATAGTTTAAAAATCATTTTAAAAAGGAAGCATACTATCAATTGTAGCTTTTTCATGGCTAAGAATTTCACTAGTACTCGTATAAAAATATATTATGTGTTTATTAATCAAATATTTTTAAAAATGTAGCTGAAACAAAACGCAGTTTCAACCTTACTTCACTGCACTATCAAATGAACCTTAGTGGATTAGTTAGCCATGTAATTATTCGTAGAATTTACGTACTTAGTGGATTAATTTCTAAAAATCATTGGTTGGCACACAGGTTTACCAACAATCTATTGCAGCATGCTGTGTCCAGGACTGGCCAAAGGAGAGAATGCTTATACAGGTTTTGGATGATTCTGATGAATTAGATGCTCAACTCCTCATCAAGGCAGAAGTACAGAAATGGCAGCAAAGGGGTGTGCATATATTGTATAGGCATCGTCTCATACGCACAGGCTACAAGGCAGGAAACCTGAAATCTGCAATGAGTTGTGATTATGTAAAAGATTACGAGTTTGTGGCAATATTTGATGCAGATTTTCAGCCAGGGCCTGATTTCTTGAAGAAGACTATCCCTCACTTCAAGGTAAAGTTATGATCAATTTGCTGGAACCTGTATAACAGTTGAAGTTCTCTTGCACCGTTGATTTGGTATATCTGCTATTATTTCACTTAGCACATAGTTACATGATTAGTTTCGATGTCGGCACACTGGAGCTTCCAGCTGGTTGAATGTGGTAACCTTGTGAAGCTGGTGCCTCTCTAGATTTGGCCACTGTGTTTTTTGTTAGAGAATAATCTGCTTTGTTGCGATGATTTTAGTGAATTGTTTCTGAATTTGTAGGGGAAGGATGACCTAGCATTGGTCCAGACAAGGTGGGCGTTTGTAAACAAGGATGAGAACTTGCTCACAAGACTGCAGAACATAAACTTATCGTTCCATTTTGAGGTTGAGCAACAGGTGAACGGTGTTTTCATCAACTTCTTTGGTTTTAATGGAACTGCTGGTGTCTGGAGGATTAAAGCCCTTGAAGAGTGTGGTGGCTGGTTGGAACGGACAACCGTTGAAGACATGGATATCGCTGTTCGAGCTCATCTCTGTGGATGGAAGTTCATATATTTGAATGACGTTAAGGTTTGTCATGGTATTAAAACTCGCAGTATCACCTTGTACATTTTGAGCTGGATAATCAATGTAATTGTGTTATTCTATCTTTCTGCAGTGCCTTTGTGAACTTCCTGAGTCCTATGAAGCTTACAAGAAACAGCAACATCGCTGGCATTCAGGTCCAATGCAGCTGTTCCGCTTGTGCTTTGTCGACACACTTCGTGCAAAGGTACTGAAAGAAGGATTTATCTGCCTAAGAAGTTTTCCAATGCAGTGAATCTTTTCGACTATATTTAGTGTCAACAACCTAAAATATTTCCCTTCCAAATTACAGGTGTCTTTTGGCAAGAAAGCAAACTTGATATTTCTTTTCTTCTTGCTAAGGAAGCTTATCCTGCCTTTTTACTCCTTCACTCTCTTCTGCATCATTCTCCCACTTTCCATGTTCCTACCAGAAGCAGAGCTACCAGCTTGGGTTGTTTGCTATATCCCTGGATTGATGTCTATCTTGAATATTCTCCCGGCACCACGGTCATTCCCGTTCATCGTCCCTTACCTTCTGTTTGAGAACACCATGTCCGTGACCAAATTCAATGCCATGATATCGGGATTGTTCCAACTAGGAAGTTCTTATGAGTGGGTAGTCACAAAGAAATTAGGAAGATCGTCAGAGGCAGACCTAGTTGCATTTGCTGAAAGGGAATCTGACCCCTTGGTGGAAACTACAAATCTCCACAGGTCTTGCTCGGAATCAGGGCTGGATGTTCTGAACAAGATAGAAACAACCAAGAAAACTGGGAAAAAGAAGAGAAATAGTTTGTATAGGAAGGAACTTGCTCTGGCGTTGATACTGTTGACCGCCTCGGTGAGAAGCTTGCTATCTGCCCAAGGAATTCACTTCTACTTCCTGTTATTTCAAGGGATCAGTTTTCTGGTTGTTGGTCTTGACTTGATTGGAGAACAGGTGAGTTGACCGTCATGTCATGGCATCCAAGATTGACGACTCTCTCCCATGATTGCCTGTGACTGAGGCAAATTAGATACTACACTGTTCAGAACCGCAGACGTTGTTTCACAGTTGATTGAAGCAACCTATTCGTCTGTTCTCGGCAAAGATTTGTGTTCTGTTCATTTATTTATTTAAAAAAATTTTCTTTTTTGAGTAAAGGACCGTTGTATTATTGTGGCTGTCATCTCAACGCCGGAGGTTATTGAAAGTAATCCCAGGGTGGTGGATGTGACGGGGACACTCTAAAATTAGTGCAGGGCATCGATTCTCCGCCCTGCTGCATCGTTTCAGTGGCTTTTTGTGTCGTCGTTGTGTAACGGAAATGTGCACTTGCGTGCCAAGATGGATGAAACGGGCGTCATTGGATTATCACATTATATATCATTCTCATTCTTTTTGAAGATTGCTATTTCATAGATTGTTTACCTACAAATGTAAGCTCGAAACATATTATCATTTAGTGAAATTTATTTTATGTTAAAGCTTCTGGAATAGAATGCCTGCTTTGAGAGGGCCTGAGTTAATGTACGATATCAGCTGAGTGGAGCTTTTCCATTTTGCTAGAACAGCTTCGCCACTACGGTGTGCTTCTTCGGTTGAATGCCCACCATGATACGCCTAGGGATTGGAGTGAGGCTTGATTTCTTTTTTACATGTATGTATATTTTTTTGAAAAAAGATGCAACCATCATAAATAAAATTTTCCTGGGTGATGAATCCGACAAATCCTTTACCCACCTTAATATTTGACACGAATCTAGAAAAATCTAAAAGATCCATCGTCTCCACATCTGGCTCTGCTCTACCTTGATCTAATTTTATCAATAGTTTTTTTTTTTTTTAATCAAATCAAACTAAAGTCCAACCCACCTTACACGGATCACCGGACTAGTCATGTAAGATTGCCTGCCCTATAAACCACTGCCACCTGTTTCAAACAACGCGGCAAGAGCATGCCATCGACAGATTTTAACCGTTGCTGGCATAGCATTTGACAAGCGAGAAACAGGAGGGGGCACGGCCAATAATTTTGTGTTACATCACATTTACATCTGGCGTCTCTTGTATTTTGTGTTTTTTCCTTTAGCGTTAACTTTGACCATCTTCCTACTCTTACGTGTCTATATATAGCTGAAACGTGACTGACATCAGTAAGCCCATGCTTATGTAAAATCCAGACAACTTCATAGCACAGCTAGAGAAAACGAGAAACACTCAACGGAGCAAAGCTGTTTTACAATGATAGTTAATGAAATCTTATACTGGTAGCAGATAAAAATCCATTACCATAAACGGAAAAAAAAAACCAGACCGAAGCAGTCTTAGGTACCAAGGCAAAACCTTGAATTGTTAATTAAAGAAAATGATTAGAATTTTACTCTGCCTTGTTGTGAAAGTCCAGTGCCAACTTGTTACTCTCTGATGCTCATGCCTCGCTGTCTACACTCATGGGCTCTGCCTCCTTAGCTTCTGCTTTCTGTATGCACGGAGTAGACAGTAAATCAATAATTGGGAAGGGAAAGAAAATCACAACCGACCATTAAATTTTTTGAAGGACTAAATATCATTCGTTTTTCAATAGGCTCAGCTTCAGATTCAAATGGCTCTGCTTCTAATAAACATACTGATCTGATCTATACCTCGTAGAGGCAAAACACGGTACATGTATAAAGAACTTGGGCATTGTAGCAATTAGAAGTATCAGTTTAAGCTGCATGCTTACATTAGATTCGAGAGATCCCAACTTAGACATCTTGGCAAACATGTTGCCATAAAACTTGGCTTCCTTCTTATTGTATTCCTTCATCTTTTCTTTCAAAGTTTTGTGCTCCAGCTTGACATCCCTAGTTTTAAATGATAAATGTGATGTATAAGATTAACTAACACAGAAGGGACTCCGCCGCAGAAACAAATCAAAAACCACCGCTGTTCAACCAGAATACAAAACCTACCTGTTGTCAGGATCAATCTCAAGAGCTTTCTTAATATCAAACTCAGCCAGATCCAAATCTGCCAGCTGAATATAAGCCTGGGCTCTTCTGTAGAGAGCCTTCACATTTCTACTCTCCAACTCTAATACCTGAACAGTCACTATATCAGAACTCCATCCACATAACTGATGCAAGACTGAATCAAGATACAGGGCTAAGAAATAACTTCACGTCTCTTACCTTGGTGCACAACTTCTCTGCCTGTTTGTAATCCTTTAATTTCAGTTTGCAGGCAGCGTTGTTTAGGTTGCAGGCGACCTTCAGTGCCTTTGCCTGCTTTTTCTCCTCCTCGCTAAAAGAAGAATCATATTCTATATACTTCACAGCCTGAAACAAAGCCCAACAAATATTCGAATACGTACTACACAGGAGGAGCATTTCACAAATCCAATTATTCAGTAAACACCAAGCATTTTTTTGCAAAAGATACCTTCTCATATCTTTTAGATGCCTTTGCATATTTTCCAGCCTTGAACAACACATTGCCCTCTTCCTTCTTTTTGCCAGCAGCTTCAATCTTCTCATCAGTATTCATGTCCCATGATTCCTTCTCCTTGTCGAAGGAAACCAGCTCTATCTCATAGTACACAGTAGAGTTTGGAGGCACAACAGCCAGCTCCTGCTGCGACTCAGATGAGCCAAATGCATACTCCGGTGCAATGGTCAAAAGGGCCAGCTCACCTTTCTTCATCGTAGACACAGCTCTATCAAGTCCATCAATTACTTGCTCTGTCAAAACATCAATAGTCACAAACAAGATTTGAAAAAACATAGAATGAGGTGAGAGGGGAAAGAACCACAATGGAACTTACCTTCATCTGTCTTGAACTCAAACAACTCACTGTCATCTTGTCCCTTCTTAAAAAATACTGTGCCATCTTGCAACTTCCCAATCAATTTCACTGCAAGCAGCAAAATCACACAGCCATTACATGGTCTGAACACTATAATTTAAGGCAGCTAAGCATTTTCTTTCCTGTTATTCAAGACCAACCTTTTACAACAGCCCCCTCATTTGGGCGATCATATCCATCGCCTTCCTTCAAGATTTTCTTTATAACCTTCTTGTCATCAGTTACCTCCGTCACAGTCTTCCAGGCAACCAACTCCAGAGTAATCTGAATGTTAGCATTAGGTGGAACAGCACTTTCATCGCCAGATGCTGGCTTACCCTTCTCCCCAAATCCATCTAAATTAAAAATTTAACAACAATGGTAAGAGAAGCAAACCAAGACATTTGTTCAAATCCAACCAGGTCTTCAAGAAGACAGCTTACATTGTGGCTTCACTGTTAAGAGAACCTTCTCCCCCATCTTCATTGTCTTCACAGCTCTTGCCAGTGCAGGACAGAAATGACCTGGCATATAATACATCCAAACATTAAGAACACCAATGAGATAGACAGCAGTTGATAACATCACCAAGCAAGGATTTACAATCCTAACCATCCTTAACAGTGAACTCTACTCCGTCAGACCTAGCAACAACTGAACCATCCTCGAGTTGAGCTTCATACCGAACTGTATAAATAAGAAGTTAGGACACAGTCAATGCACTAAAGTCACTGCAATAACAAAAACAAAATAATTATCAGTACTGAACAATTAAAATTACCTAACACTTCGTCAAGGTCCTTCGGATTCTCCCATTTCTCTCCTTCAACAAGTATCTTCTTAAATATCCCACCATCCTTACAGATGTCCTTGATGCTGCTCCAGGACAGCAATTCAACATCAAACTGGAGTGTGGCATTGGGAGGAATAGTTGGAGGTGAGCCAGAAGAACCATAAGCCAAGTCAGCAGGAATGGTGAAAAGGGCATTTTCACCTTTCTTCATTGTCTTGATACCTAGGTCCCATCCTTTAATCACTTGGCCTGTAGAAGAACAAGAAGAAACACATGGAATTAGTCATCCTTGTTCCTCGTCCGAAACAAAAACCAGACATCACTCTCTCCATTTAGCACCAAAGGAAAAAATTTAAAAACTGTGTCTGCATCAACTATTAGACAGATATAAGAAACTGAAAACACAGTCAAGACTTAATAATTACAAAACCCTGAAGAACCAAAGCACACAGCAAAATTTGTCAATTGTAGGCCTGTGTTAATATAGTATATAAATGCTCTAGCAAATGCCATTGGGAAAATAAAATCCCATGAGTATACATAAAAAAATCTCCTAAAAAAATGACTAGTTATATAAACGTGAACGAAGTCTGAAAAAATGACTGTCAACGTCTTCCTTGAGAAAAGCTTCCAGTGCATCACATGCTACTGATCTTGTAGCTTCTTCCTGATCGTAATTTATTACACTTTCATGTTAGGGTGCTTATGCAAGCCTTACAAGCTGATTTTAATCTTTCCATAACTTGTCAGATCCAAATATTAGTCCTCTAGATTTCCTCATCACTAAGATCTGAAGTTATTTTTGTAAATAGTGTGTGTGTGTGTGTGTGTAAACATCTTGGAATTCTTTCATACTGTGAAACAGAGCCACTATTTTTATACTGATAAGCCTGTTGATCTCTAAGGTAATCCTCATCGGTAGCCTCACCCAAGTACTCGTCCCACAGACACGATGCCCTTTGCTACACCATGATGCCTTAGGATTTCATGACTTGTCGCTTTTCCCAGCTGACTATGTTAAAACTCCATTTCCATTCTAATTGGCCTTTCATAACCATCAAATCAAATCTACTCATGCATCAACCACTCTTTGCATCCATCTTCTCGATTCTCTTCGGGATTAACTCCTTCCTAGTTATTTGCCCATTTTTTCTTCTCAACTCTTAATCCCCCCCGTTACCATTTACTTAACATTCTTCTACATTCCAGTTTCCACTCATTAATCACTTCTTTATAAAAAATTCCGAGAAACAATTGCGATTCTCTAAAAAAATGGTTCTTAGCATGATAATAATTAGGAAGTCACATTTGAAATTGAAATAGTTAAAAAACAGCATTAACAATAGATTAAGAATTATTCCAAATAGCGTTTCTCATAAAAAGAACAGAAAAGAAACCCTAACCTTGACCAAGAGTGAACTTGAACGGCGTCCCTCTGTCCCTGCTCGAATCAAACTGAGTTCCGTCCAAAAGCGTCCCCGTGTAATGAACTGTCAAGAATAAATAAAATAAATTTATATATCAGAGAAAAGAAAGAAAAGAAAGAAATATCAAATGATAATCTCTTTCGATTAATACCTTCGACTTCGTCGCCGTTATCAGGAGTGTCCCAACCTTCACCTTCCTTGAGAAGCTTCTTTTTCAAGCCTTGGTTGCCGATCTCCTTCTCTTCACCTACCTTCAGCATCGGACCTTCGTCTGGGAGATCAAGCTGGTCGCCGTTGTTCATCATCATCTCGTCGGTAGGAAGCTCGAAGTCTTCTTCCATTGCCGCCGCGAATCGTAAAACGACGTGATTCTGATCTTAATTTGCAGAAAGAAAGAGAGCTAACTGCTTGCTGGTGATTGGAGTTAGTGAGGGAGTGAAGCCGAACTGCCGAAGGCCTCTCTTTTGTATATGAAGGATAGAAATGGGTTCTAGAGACTTCTACGAGGGTTTAGCTAGCTTGTTAGTGAAGGTCAGATGATTCCAGAAAAATAAAATAAAATAAAATAAATCAAAGTTTACTTTTATGAGCTCACAAGTCCTTGTACTTAAGTACGTTTCTCAATACGATCCTTCATCAATTAGTTTTTGTGATATGGTACTGCTACTTATCAAATTGATTTTTCTCATTTTATTCGTGGTGCTGGATTAAGTTTTTGTGTGTTTGTTTTTGTGTTGTAAAAGTATTTTTAAAAAAATTAAAAGTTTTTATTTTTTTATTTTAAATTAATATTTTTTAATGTTTTTAAATCATTTTAATATACTAATATCAAAAATTATTTTTAAAAAATAATAAAAAATTTATTTTAATATATTTCTAAGTAAAAAAACACTTTGAAAAACAACCGTTATTATACTTTCAACACTCATTGATCTGAGTGAGTTATTTTTAACTTTTAACTCGTATAAAAATTATAAATATATTTGATTAGAAATAATTTTTTACTTACTTTAAAATTTTATTACAAAATTAAGTCAAAATTTTGGTTTGATCTAAAGTTAAAATTCACACCTTTTAACTTATGGATTCTACTAATATTGTATCTTTTTTTTAATAAAAAAATTTACATTGATCTATTTTTACGAAACATAATTATAACTTAGAATAATTTTAATTTATTTTGTTTTATATTTTATTCTTAAAAAAATATATAACTCAAAATTAAAAATTATTTTTCATAAGTTATAACAAATAGACTCTAATTTATCATTAAAACTATATTATTAATGTTCATTGTATTTTTATAATTGAAATGTGGTGTGAATAAACAATCTAAAAAAAAGTGAGCAGCGAGTCCTAGTCTTATCATTTGTTTGAGAGCGTAAGTGTGATAGTTTTTATTTTTTAATATTTTTTAAAAATGGTTTTATTTTAAAAAATATCAAATTAATATTCTTTTAGTATTATTTTAATAATTTTATTATACTAATATAAGAAAAAAAAATTTAAAAAAACTATTTTTAAAATTTTTAAATAAAAAAATCTTTGAAAAATACAATGCACCACTGTGACAAAGCTAAGTCAATATTTAATGTCTAGATTTCGATCGAAGTACTTATATTAAGAAAAATAATTGATGAGTGATCATATTAAGAAAATTATGCAGCTTTTAACCCATGGTTTCATCAAACAAAAAAGTTACAAGTGTTTCTCGTGTGACGTGTGAATGGACCAACAAAAGAGTTACAAGTGTTTCTCTCGTGACGTGAATGGACCAACAAAAACGTTACAAGTGTTTTTCCTGTGACGTGTGAAGGGACCACGTAATGGTTGCCGGTTGGTTTAGTTGACGGCTGGGATTGTATCGGGGGTCTTGTTGCCTTGAGTATTGGGAGTGATGGGGGGAGGTCGAGAAATCAGCGGTGATCCCCAAAGGTAATTGGATTTTTTTTTTATTTCTTTTGGTTTGAAGTTAAGGGTTATTCATTTATTTGGAGACCAGTTATAACAGTAGTTGTAAATCCTGAATCGATATCTACTCAGAATAAAGACTTGATCACGAATTAAGAAAGCTGGCTTCTGATTCTCTTAAAAAAATAATTAAAATAATTTTTTTATCAATTTTTTAATAAAAAAATAAAGCCGGCTTTTATCTAAAATTAACCTGAATTTTTTACCATACCAAACAGATTCTAAATCAAAGGATTTTATGCTTTTTTTTATATCAAAAACTAGTTTTTCATGGTCATGATGAATCTAAAAATTCAAAGAATTGAGGAAATTTTTTTGAGCTTCTACAGTTTGTTGTTAATCATAATCAAGAAATCTTTAATCATAATCAAG
>Ga0325405_1006283_pt1 | contig 12006 bp, 10 predicted proteins | sample PopdelMetagenome_21_FD_205663 | JGI IMG/M metagenome (GOLD analysis project Ga0325405, IMG submission 205663) | Populus deltoides microbial communities from Bellville, Georgia, United States - Xylem-Control-R2 | ecosystem: Host-associated > Plants > Phyllosphere > Stem > Wood/Secondary xylem...
ATTGTAGCTTTCATCACAAAACACTGTGAATTGCTATAGTGTTTCCAACATGATTTTTTCCTCTTTTTTTGGTGTTTTTTTTCTAAAATTGTCTCTGTCGATTTTTTTTTAATATTAAGCTAATTAAGAATTTAGCTTTGTAATTTTTTTCTTTAAAACACTGTGAATTGTTGCAGTGTTTTCCCATATGATTTTTTTCAAAATTATTTTTGTTTGATTTTTTTTTTAATATTGAGTTGGTTAAGAATTATAATTACAATAAAGCTAAATCATATAAGGAAAGTGTTGTAGTTTTTCTCACAAAATACTGTGGATTGCTACAATATTTCTGAAAATGGTTATTTTATTTTATTTTATTGGGGAAAACACTGTAGTTTTTCTCACAAAACATTGTCAATTGTTACAACGTTTTTCCTCATTGGTTTTTTTCCTTCCAAAATTATCTTTGTTGATTTTTTTTTTAATATTAACTTGGTAGAGAATTTAGCTTTGTAATTTTTTTTGCTTTTTCTTAACTGAAAAGCTAAATCATATGATGAAAGCACTGTATTTTTCCTCACAAAATAATGTAGATTGATACAAATCATTTTATTCAGTCTCTAAGTTTTTTATCACCAACACAATTTTTTTCTGTCATGAAATATTTGTTTCATCATATCTTTAGTTTTTATTATTTATTTAGTGTTGATTCACAATAATAATACTATTAAATATATTTATTTTATAAACTTACGGCAACACACGCATCTTCTCATTACTATTAAAACAAATATAAACAATATATATATATATATATATATATATATATATATATATATATATATATATATATATATATATATATATATATATATATAAACACACACTATTTAAAAAACCATCTCATCAATTTGGCTAGCTCTTGAAAATAGCATCTTCTTCGAGTTGCTCTAACGCTGAAGTACTGTTCTGAAAGCATCGTAACAGACCCGAGAAACCTAGTACGGCGCATTTTGTAGCAAATCATAAAATAAGAATTAAGAGTGGTGTTTGGAGGCAGGGAGACCGAGAGAAAAAGGAAAAACACGGAGCAGAGAACATGGAGGTGGACAAAGTAGAGACTCAAAACCAACAACAGAAACACAAGCAAGTACATCTGTTTTACTGCTTGGAATCCGAAGAGCTTGCCCGTAAAGTTGCCGGTCACTCTGACCTCATCACTCTGCAATCCATCAACTGGAGGTCCCTTCCTGTATTCTCTATTTTCTTCTCTTGCTGCACGTATTTATTGTTATGTTCAGTTTATTATTCTTTGCTTTTTTTCGTTCTTATCTCCATTGATATGATGTGGGTATTTGCTGTTTTAGTCATCTTTCTTTGTTCCCCGACAAAGAATGGCTCTCTTCTCTTGATTTTGGCTTATGTGGACGTGTTTGTGTGTCTATGGAATTATTTTTTTGTCATAAATAAATTCTCTTTCACAATTCTACCATTAGTAAACTTACTGTAAGTTCACGACCATTGTGAAAAATACAACAAATTTATAAGCTTTTTATTTTTTTTAGTGTTTTGTGGGACTGCTAGAAAGATTACTTCCAAATTTATTAGTTAAAAAATATAATTCTTGAACGTCAGTCCTGTTCTGTATTCTACTTGAATATTTCCTTTTAAGGTCTTAACTGGTTCAACTCCATATTCTATTCAAACAAGTCTTCAGTTGAATGGCAAATGACCTTGAGATTGTGGTGCAAGGTTTATTGCATTTCTCGGGGTTGAATGTTATATGAGTGGAAGAACTGATTGGTTTTTTTGTTTTTTATCAGGAATTTTGATGATGGATTTCCTAACCTTTTTATAAACAATGCTGAAGATTTGCGGGGTCAGCATGTTGCCTTCCTTGCATGTTTTAGTTCCCCGGGAGTTATCTTCGAACAGCTATCTGTCATTTATGCGCTGCCACGTCTGTTTGCTGCTTCCTTCACATTGGTGTTGCCTTTCTTTCCAACTGGCTCCTTCGAGCGAATGGAAGAAGAAGGGGATGTTGCAACTGCATTTACCATGGCAAGGATATTGTCAAACATTCCCATTTCAAGAGGTGGCCCCACTAGTCTAGTCATATATGACATACACGCACTGCAGGTTGTTTCCCTGCTATTGCTCCACAAATGAACCAACATTAATAATTACTTTATATTTCACCTCGTTGCTTTAGAAATATCATGCTGAATGTCACAAGTTCTTTTTTATGAATTGCCATTATCCATAGCAGGCTTCATCCCTGGTTTCCATAACATTTGAGTTACTAGGCATGCATCAAGTTGTTTCTTTCTTTCAACTGTAATTAAATTTATTCTTGAGGGGTTTCTTTTTTTATCTATCAAAATGTGACCTCTGATCACTTTCAGCTCATTGAGCATCTCAAAAACACTTTGGCTCTCATTCTCTTCTTATCTATGCCCTTTGAGTGTTTCTCGAATGTTCTTTTTTTTTTTTTGGTTTCGAGGAAGCAGGCTAATAATTTATTTATCAATCTTCTTCTCATGCAGGAAAGGTTCTATTTTGGGGACCAAGTTTTGCCTTTATTTGTGACTGGGATTCCTCTGTTAAAGCAACGTCTTCACCAACTTCCTGAATCCGATAAGGTATGTAGCACCAGAATGTTTTGATTATTTCTGTGAAACAGGGTTTTGTTTCTGATCATCGTGATGGCTATTTTGGCATTGCTGTCACTATAACTCTAATGTTACTTTGAAGAATTTTATAGTTCAGTAGAAATATCTTGCTTGCCACCAATTGTGCTCTCCAATTTTGATTTCAGATTGCTGTTGCATTTCCAGATGATGGAGCTTGGAAGCGATTCCACAAGCTGTTGGATCATTTTCCTATGGTTGGTTTGATTTTCTCTCTCTCAAATGGACTGAATGATATCGTACTCCAATTCCCATGTTGTCTGGGTAATTAATGTTGTTGAATGTCAGGTGGTATGTGTGAAGGTTCGTGAAGGTGATGAGAGGATAGTTAGAATAAAGGAGGGAAATCCTGCTGGTTACCATGTTGTCGTTGTTGATGATTTGGTACAATCTGGAGGCACACTTGTTGAGTGCCAGGTATTCATTTTCCAGCAAACCTTATTTTTCCTAGCCATTTACTCTTTCGAATCTTTCAATTAAAAGTTGGAAAATATCATTTCTCATCTCATTTAAGGCCTGCAATTCGTTACTTGCTCGTTCTTTTCTTTCTCATTCTTTAATTCCTTCCTTTTTTTCCTTCTTTCCTTTTCAGTCACTGCATTCTGATTTAAACAATCACCTTTTTACCTATTTAAACCTGACTTCTTTTGTTAACATACATAGCCGACATATATTGTATATCATTGTTAATGTTCTTTTGTCATCTCTATAAGTTGCGGTTTGTATAACATTCCCAATTTTCCACCTAGCTCTTTTCTTAAATCTCCAAGAGTCTGAATATGGCCATCAGTTTCAGATTTGGCCACCATTGAGTCTGGAATCAACTTTATTCTGGCAAAAAATAAAATAAAGGAATCACCTCTTATGCAGATGAATTGTTAAAGGACAGTAGGCCATCGCTGGCTGTTCTCGGTTCAGGAACCGAGGCCATGCATCTTTAATAAGCAATGCATATATATACATGCATCAATGTATCACTGGTTGGTTGCATTTATCCACATTGAAGATCTGCAACACTAGTGGAACTCTGACAAATTACCCTTTTTATCTTCTTGCCTCTCATTTCTTCCAGAAAGTATTAGCAGCTCATGGTGCAGCAAAAGTAAGTGCATATGTCACCCACGGTGTCTTTCCTAAGCGCTCTTGGGAGCGTTTCACTCACAAAAATGAGGGTAAAGACCTGCATGTTATCAGGCATACTTATCCTGATCTATTCTTATGTATTTTTCAGTTGAACCTTTTAACTTGAAGCCATGTGATGATAGTGCCATTTTTTTTTAGCAGGCATGGAGAATGCATTTGCCTATTTTTGGATAACAGATTCATGCCCTCACACTGTGAAAGCCATAGCAAATAAGCGTCCATTTGAAGTTTTGAGTCTTGCTGGATCCATTGCTGATGCTTTACAAATATGACTAAGATACTCTTAAGGGGTTGCACTGTAGGAATTGATACATACCTTTGTCGTCCTTATGGGGAGCTGGAAGACAATCTGATAGTAATAAATTTTGAAGAAAGCCTGTGAGCATGATCTTTATGCCACTTGATATAGTTGGTTGATTGTGCACTCCTAAGAACTAGAGTTTACTACTACATATTTACATTTTGCTTGACTCGGAGAGTTTTAAACCTCATCTGCCATTGAAATGCATCTTCTCGTTTGAAAATGATCCATGTTCAGGGAGATGATAATGGACCTGTAATGTAGTGCAAGAAAAATGAAGCTTAACGAACCGCTACTCAAGTCGGTTGTGGATTAGCAATCTCTGTTGGCGTTCGTGATGGTCGTTAATAGTTTTGGGATGTGTTTGATTACTAGTTAGATTACTAACTAGTTGATAACTTGAGTTATTCACGCTTCGACATGGAGAGGACTCGAAATTTCTGATTAATCTTGTGGCTTTGACCCCAAGGAGAGGACGTGCTCATGGACCATCAAGTTGGCCAGCGATATCATTGTTCTCGGTAAACACAGGTGCCTGTATCCATAGATTGGAACCTAACGCGATAAAAAATATATCCTCTTCTCGTGACACATGATCCATATTCTATAGATTGGCAGGCAAAAAGAACCTAAAACATACACTGATGCTAGGGGGAAGAGAGGAGTAGACAACTGTACAAGCATATACAGATTCATGTCTTTAAAGCTACAACATTGCAAGACAGGATGAACCGGATGCAGGGTCTGTTCATCTTCCATTCTATACAACTTCTGTAAACAGCCCGTAATCCCAGGTTATCCAGTGAAAATGTTCACATTATTTGCAAATGGACTCCAGAAACAAGTACAGAAACAGAAAAGGATCAAAGCGAAAACCCAATAGGAGTTTTCCATGTACAAATCAGTGAGAAATGCCTTCACTTCTCAGCAAAATATGTTATGCCTTATCCTCACATAACAGTTGGTTGCTCTACAGACGAACAAAATGCCCTCTGCCAATTGTGAGATACTGTGCAGCATCCATGACGCAAAAGTGGAGGCTGCTCATCATTCAATCAATATTGTACCCACTCTTTAGTTTCTATTCCAAATTTATACATTCAAAATGCCTACACAATGGTTAGCACTCCTGACCACCATTCAAGGCCAAGAGCAATTTCAGCTGTTAATTCTTCTCCAGTTTCTCATCCAGACTGTCCTCTGGGCAGTCCAACGAATCCCCAGAATATGATCCATCAGGCTGACGGATACAAATGTTTAAGTTACCAGATAGGAAAGGTTCCTGCAAGATCCAAAAATTAAAATTCAATGTCAGCAAATAAACAAATGGTGTAACATTCCAAAAAAAGAACAAGAAAAAAAAGGAAAGGAGATGGGATAAAAAAAAAAGGAAAGAAAAGAAAAACAAATGGTGTAACATTCCAAAAAAAGAACAAGAAAAAAAGGAAAGGAAATGGGATAAAAAAAAGGAAAGAAAAGAAAAACAAATTGTGTAGCATTTTTCTAACCCAAATTGAAGTTAATCTGGTCATATTACAAACTAGCTAGCTATTGTCAAAATGGTCTTCATCGTTTTCCTCATTGATTTCTTATATTAAACAAAGTACACATTAAATACACGGTACAAATATAGTATTTTGAAGAACATTCCAACTCGTTGACAGAATAATCACCGGTACTTTTTTTTATCACAAGCATAAGTTAACAACTTCTTGTTACCTGATCAGTAGCCTCTTGGCCCTCAGAGTGGAAGAGAATTGGACGGCATCTCTTATCTTCATTCATTAAGCTTGAATTCTGAAAGTGTGTCACAAGGGCAGCCTTGCCCTGAATTCGTGCATATGCAAGTGAAGCGACTTTTTCACTATTAAACTTCTCCCACCTTTTCCCATTAAATGCCTGCATAATGTTTTATGCATAAGAGTCTAGCCAATATATTGCCTGAATTTGTGATCAGCCAGTCCGGTTTAAAAATCTGATGTGTTTTTTTACTCTTTAAGAATCAAAACACTCACAAAGAGAATGACAAACAACAAATTTCTGTTAATGAACATAAACCAACCTTAATTTAGATTTTACCACATAGATGACATAAAAGTACATATAATTTGATTATTTAAGACAGCAATTAAGATACCAAAACCAACCTCATAGAAGGAAATGATGCATGCAGGAGACACCATATTGATGAAGGCATAACCCACATTGCATTTATTCTGCAACCAGAGCAGTTCAGCCATCAGCACATTCAACTTGAACAAGTTATGTTTATAACACCAAATGAATGTTTTCTGAAATGTTATTACCTTAAAATCAATGGGAAGATAGAGAAAGTCATAAGTACCACGGTGATTTTCATCAATAGCAGCCAGCAACATCTTTGAAGTATATCTAGAAGGGAAACAATAGCATAAGAAATCATTGGGTGACCAACTCAGTCAAAACCAAACATCTAAGTAATTTTCAAAACAACAGTCCTCTTACTTATTAGGAATGTTTTTAATCATTAAAGTTGTCCTATTATCTTCCCCGCTAATGATTTTATCCAAATCAAGCTGATACTGCTTCTTGCTATCTATCTGGCTCCCACTATTCTCAACTCGCCGACTTCGAACACGTTCAGCAAATCCCTCATTGCCAATTGTCCCTGGTCCAGAATAAGAACCAGCCCCAAAAAACATAGGACTATGCCTAGGCAATGACATCATCCTGTAATTGGGTGAACCATTTTCAGTCAGGGGTGGTCCTGGAAGTCCAATGCCTGCACCGACAGCTGCATGGCCACCCATGTTCATCATATAACTTCCAGTGCTGCGATTTAAACCCATACCCCCCAATGCAACTTGGTTCATGAAGGATGTTTCTGGTGATTCTGGGAAGAAGCCAAAATGCCTATCAAGAGGAAGAACAGACGGAGCAGATCCCACGTGATGGTGATGTGAACCGAGGAGAGATCCATGCCTGCTGATGTGTGGAAAACCCTGTCCTTGCCCATGTGATGGAAACGCATTTCCAACAGATGATGTTGGCCAAGCAGAGGAGCTCGCACTCTCAGAGTAAGAAGCAGGACTTCCCCAGAGAAACTGAGGACCAGTCAATGTGCCTATACCAGATGAATTTGATTTCGATTCCCCAAAAGTAGACATGGGAACAGGACTCGTGCTCAATTTCTGGTCAGTGAATGAACGAGAATGCTGATAGGCTGCCCCTTGCATTGATCCCGGGTTGGCAAGCATCTGGTTTGCATGGTTAACCCTTCCATGGTCCTTTCCAATTGGGGCAATCTTTGCAGGGTTAGACACATGAAGGGGGAGAATTGAAGCCAGCCCAGGCAAATTATTTCCATTTACGGGGCTGAAAGTTCCAAGTCCTGGGGACTTGCTAAATCCATGCAATGGATTATGTTCAACTGGGCTGCCAAATTGTAACCAAGTACCTGTCATGGCAGTAACAATGGTTCAGCCCATAATCTAAAAAGAGTTTCAACAGTACAGGTCCTTGGAGCTGATAGAAAATGCTTAAAAATAACTGAGTTCTCATACAATCATATAGAAACTTAAGAAATCATTTACTTGGAGGAGAGTTCCCCACTGGTGAGCCTACTTGATGTCGGAAACTTCGTACTTCATCTTGTTCCAGCTCTTGAGTTATTTGCTGCATTATACTACATATAAAAGACTCTTAACTTCAGGATGATCAATGAATATAACATAGATCATGCTATAAAGGAGACTCAAGAAATATACGTAGTTTATACTTTGAAGACCCAACCATGTCATGTGAATAAAAAACAAAAAATATCAAAGCAAGCGGTGACAACCACTCTGCAGATATGAACACAATACAGAAGGGTGATGGTTGTCACTTAAACCAAGGATCCTGGCATTATAGTCTCATTTTTATCAGGATCCTGAATTTGCTTCCAAGTTACTATAAATTTACAGAAATTGTCATATTAATGTAGATTAGGCTTTGGATAAACAATATTCTTGTCTGTTTTACTTTCTTAAACATGTAGATCTTCACTAATTTCATGCATGGAAGAAAAATGGAACTGACATTCAAAATGTTAATAACCAACTAATAATTCCTAAACTATGTTTAATACACCATATTTCCAGCTGACGCTTCTTTCCATGAGATACCCATGCATAGTACTCATTAAAGGAAGTATCAATCTGCCATCACTGTTTAGATTAGCATAAATATGACTGTCGTTTTTTCGAAGGCATTGTTTCACCAACCTTTTTCTAAAAGAGGGAGGAGGAGGGGTTTCCTAGTGCACCACATAATATAGGCTTAACTAAACATAACAGAGAGGCTTTGGGAACTTTTTTGTATTGATTAATAACTTCTCTCACATGAACAAACGTTTTCATCCATTGCATTTGTGGAAAAAATTTGAAGACGAGCAAGAATCAATTCCACAAAGAAAGCAGAAGCACGAATTGCTATGCATCAGCGACATCATACTAATACTTACTTTCTACGTGCTCCACCAGGGCGGCTAGGTTCAAGCTTAATGCGTTTCCCAGCAATATCACTCTTATTTAATGCTCTGAGAGCTGCCTCCGCAGCTCTAACATCATAAAATTCAATGAATTTATGGTGCCGCTTGTGTGGGGTTTCTCTTATCTGTGTTCTCAATGAAGTGAAACAACAGCCGTAAAGATAATGAAAGACTCAGATGCTTATATACAAGAATCACTCCAAGCAACAAATAATAAATAATCAAATAGAACCCCCTAACACGTACCTCTTTGACCTCTCCATATGCCCCAAATATTAGGCGAAGGTCATCATTTGATACAGATGTATCCAAATTGAAGACCACAAGAGTTCCTTGATTTACATCTTTTTCTGAAGGGTTATCCTGATATGTGGCAGGAAATAATGTTTGATAAAGATGTTGAAGTGATCAAAAGTGTCAAAATGAACAAATTTAAATGAACTTTTTATTTAAACCTTGGGAATTGAAAAATGAATGTCCAGTTTTCTCCGCCTTAAGGGCTTATTTTGCAGAGCACGCATTGCAGTCCGAGCATCTCTAATATCATAGTAAGATATCATCACAAAGCCTCTATGCTTGCAAGCAGTGTATAATGTTCTGATATCCCCATATTGCTACAAGAATTGAAAAGGTTTGGGAGTAAGCACTAGCTATTGAGAAAAACTTCACATCTATATAATTAAGCTTATGGCTACCCCCAAGCTTAATTGACGCGTATTTTAACTAAATTGATTTCATCAACAGCAATGTGAAACAACAAATTTCATATCTAATTTGCAATTAACAAAAAACAACACTATATACATCCTGACATCAAAATATAAACAAATACAATAAAGAGGTCAGGAATTTAATTTAAATTTAATCAGATGAATCCAAAAAACCAGTCATTAGAGATCATTATAAAAGTTTATCACATTAGCTAAATACTGATGCGAGTTGCACCATCACAAATTTTATATATTGATTTAAAACCAGAGAAATAGGTTGCTTGAAAATACTAAAAAACAATAGCACATTCTCAATCAGAAATTGCAGAAGAGAAAGAAAGCAGGTAAGTAGAGTCAATGCAAAGTAATTGTTCTATCATCTAAAAGGCTTCGATAACTTTGACAGTGTTTCGGGAAAAAGCCATTTATGACAAATAACCATAATCACGATGTATGAACCAATCAAGTATGTGGTGATCCAAATATGGACAAATTTTCAGAAAGGATTTAGCATGATCAACATGGCTATTCTTTAAGCAAGCAATAAACAGTAAAGCAACAGGGAACAATCATTTTTAGATGAGTGACATCTGGCATTCTAACAATTGTGAACATACCTCAAAGAGAGATCTCAATTCAGAGTCCTCCACGTTACTATTGATATTCCGAACAAATAATGTTCTTGAAGGATGCTCCCCATATGGATGTTCCCCAGCCACTGTTCCCACACCATTTGGAAGAGCATAATGACCAACCCCATTTGCAGGAATCCCATCAGTCATGTTTAGCTTGGACATACCAATACGAAGGCTTTCTTGGGATTCAAAATCTAGCTCCATCCCCCCTCCAGGACCAAAGAGATCAATTTCTTCCAAATCCTCCAGTTGACTAGGCAACCCACTAAGGTCGAAATCATCCATTATGCCAGCAAGAAGCTCATCATCATCAGGAAGCAAATTTCCAATTGCACTTGGTTCGATGTCTTCGAATAGATCAGTAACCTCAGTTTCTAGGTCGAGATTATTCAAGTTAGGTGGGCTATCATCAATAGATCGACCATAATTCTCTGAATCGTTAAAGTTCACTGCATGGACCCAAAAAAATTCAAAATAAAAAATATGTGTTATCAGAAAAAATCCATAACACCTAGCAAGAAGAGCTTTAGACATACGCTTTTCATGTGAAAGGACAGGCAATGAACTCGAAAACAAGCTTGCATCACTCGATGACTGAAATGCATCAATTCTAAGTGGGATGCCCCATGCACCAGTGACCACCTTCTTACTACTATTAACAGCTGGAATTTTTGATGGACCTATAAACATACACAGAAGTCCAATCAAGACATTATCAATTTAAAGCATACATCTACACTAACAAAAAATAGGCATGTGTGTGTGTTAGTTTTTCAAGATATGAAGGGGTCAAAAGAAAAGGAATGCATCAGGAGACTTACCAGGTACTGCGTCCTTTGAGTTTTGCTCCATTTTTATTCTCTTCTCACTAACACAGCAATTGGAAAAGAACAGACACTCAACCATTGAAAGGGTAGACATGAACATAAATTTATCGTGCAACGAAATAAGGTAAGATCAATTCGGTACTGATCAGAAGACTTTAATTGAGTTCAACAAGCAATTTCCTATATTTTCAGCAGACAAAATATAAAAAGAAAAAACAATCCCTAATCCAGATACATTACTCCCAATCTATCAATTAAAGAAATTCCATGTTCTAATTCTGCAAAATTACACTCTCAATCACATGTTAAATCTTATAGAGGCTAAAAACAGGCGTGTGAACAAAAAATTAGCACACAAAAACACTAGCGGTAGGCACCCAGTCAACACTCTAGAAAAAACAAAAACCCAGCAACACCAAAAATAGCAAAATTTGATTTAATTCAAATCATGCAACCAAACAAAATAAAATATATATCAGGTCAGCAGCAGCTCATAAAGCTCACTCCGCAGTTCACTCAATTTCGAGTCAACCCTGAGCTCCAAAAACCAGAAATTAGCCAAAACGAAAAATAATATTAATTATTATTATTATTATTATTATTATTATTATTATTGTAAAATCAAATTTAGCATGCCCAAAAAAACAAAAACTCCAAACAGCATCATTAACTCCCTAACCAGAAAGAAAATAAAACAATCAAAGATCAAACTCTAAGAGATTAAACTACGAATTACCTATGATTAAAAAAAGGGAGAGAAAGAGTACCTTATTTTGAGAGGGAGGGAGAGAGAGCAGTTAAGAAGAGGGCATTGAAGACAGAATCCAAACAAAGAAGCTAACGAATTAAGCCTTTTGTATTGACGATCAAATTACTTTTTTTCTTTTTAACTTCACTGCTACAATGGAAAAAAAAATATATGTATATATATATATATATATATGTATGTATATAATCACGAGAAGGAGTTTCGTAGAAGTATCTTTGTATCTTTCTTTTACTCTTCTCCCACCTCTGCCTTCTCTCCCGCCGGGAAATTAGAATGAAAAAATAAGCAAATATAATAATTATTAAGAGAGATTTTTTTTTTAGAGAGAGAAACAGAGAGGAAAATGATTGGAGGCAACCAAGGAACGAAGGAAGGAAGGAAGGAAGTAGTGGCGAGTGCAAGTACAACTTCTTCCGGGAAATAATAATAATAATAATAATAA
>Ga0325405_1006287_pt1 | contig 12003 bp, 9 predicted proteins | sample PopdelMetagenome_21_FD_205663 | JGI IMG/M metagenome (GOLD analysis project Ga0325405, IMG submission 205663) | Populus deltoides microbial communities from Bellville, Georgia, United States - Xylem-Control-R2 | ecosystem: Host-associated > Plants > Phyllosphere > Stem > Wood/Secondary xylem...
TGCATAAACTTTTTAATTTATTATATTTTTTAAACTACAAAAAATACGTTGAAAAAATCTATTTTTATGAAAAATAAAAATATCTGCCGCAGGTCAAATACTAGTGGTTTTTGTATGTTGTCTAATTGTTTACAAAATCGGTTGACGTTTAGCAAGAGCTATCATTAAGCCAAGGTTGTAGCAAATGATTGAATCAAACTTGGCTGAATTTTTGCTAGTTGCCAAACCACCTATTTGATGACAACGTATCAGATATCAGATGTTTTCATTGATATGGGACATCATACATTTTCCGTGTATAAATTTTTTTTACAAATATATTTTCCAGTGACTGTTGACTAGTTCACAAAACAAGCTAAGAGGCTTAAACATTCTTTATGAGTAACAATAGCAGATTCATTCCGATCATTTCTATACAGGTGTGAGATGCAGAGAGGACCTATCTAGCTGCCTCCAAGTCATCTCCGCCGGCTAGGATGCTAGAGTTCTTTGCTTCCTGCTCAATAGCCTTCGCAACTTCACAGAAGCGACGCCTTGATGTTGGCAGCCTTGACAGCGTCAAACAGAAACCTTGCAATCTGATTTGCAATATATAAATCAGTTTTCAAGTACAAAGAAAGAAATAGACAAGCACAAAGTACACAAGCAAGGAAAATACAAATAAGAGGACTTTGTAGTTTAACTAACATATTATAGTAATTCAAATTGGAGAATAATCAATGAAAGGCGATGTTTAAAGGTCAGTTTCTGGTTGCATAAACAAAGCATAGCCACTGCAACACATTATGGGCTGCTTTGGAAATGAATATTATTGAACTAAATGATTCAGAATGAAAGTGTTAGCAATACCTTCTACTAATACCCTCCAACTGAGCTCTTTTGATCTCGTCAGATGGGGGAGTGCCACCATTCAGCCAAGTTTTTATTCTATTTTCATCGCCACCATACAGGCAGTGTTTGTAAAAGTACAGCTCTTCAGGTTCATCTAATTTTAGACTGCTGATTTGCTCCTTCATGATGCACATTGGCTCATAGAGCCAATCAAAAATTCGTCCTTCTGGTCTATTCAATCTTGTTATCTCAACTTTGTCACCTGGAACATGTAGGATGAATATTATTTCTTGTCAAGTCAGGTCTTGCAATCACCAATTCGTTTTCATTAAGTTAGCAATCAATAGACCAAAATCTCCGGAACAGACAATGAGGTTTGCGTTTGAAAATTTATTTGCAAACTTGAAGATATTAGTTAATATTTTGGGGACTTGTATGTGACATTGAAGAGATAAACTAAGTGCCACAAACCCATTTAAGAAAGAAAACACAAATATTTGATTTGAATTCTACAATAATGACCACAAATGGATAATTTCCATCATACTGTACAGGTCTAAATAAAGTGGGCTTGAATCAAATTACTGCTGCAATTTGGTAAAATGCTTAGCTTGCGTATTAAGTGGCAAGAGTAAAGTGATTCTTACGCAGGATTAAACCATAGGAGCCATGCTTGAAAGAGCGGAGGAAGCATTCAAGAAATGCATATGCAGGAATTCCGTTGTCAATGATCTTTGATTTTGAGTCTGCCCAGGCATCCAGATCTGGCATTCCAATGGCTCCCATTCTGAGAAGCTCTTTCCCTATATCTTCAAATGTTTTGAAGAAACTATCCCATATCTGGTTTGCATATCGTAGACAGAATTAATCAATATACAGAAGAAACAAAAACATTTTTGAAGTGGCAGTTTAAAAAACTAAAGATAATAAAGGTGCAGGGTGCTTGAATTTGATGGGAAGAAAAAGAGAGCAACATTTTACAATACAAATTTATGTGAATCTTATGGTCTGAAAGCAATAAAAGAGAACTGTAGAAGACAGAAACGAGAATAATAATGTTAGACAACAATGAGTACTAATGTCCAACTTGTTCAAGTTATTCAGGTTTTATTTATTCAGTAACATTAACAAAATTTACAAACACACTTCTGAAGCAAAGTGTGCATTAACTGAAATTCCCGACATAAAACTACTTTTCTGTCAAGGGAATCCTATTATATAACAATGACATTCAATTTCCTCCCCCTCCCTCTCTTTAGTGGGACTAAACAAAGATTTCTGAAAACAATGCCTGATGGTGAAGTTTGTCATAACTAGGCCATGTACACATTTCATACTTACCATTGCGGCCTTCAGTGAGGTGGCTTTATCTGTAGTAGTTGTTACTAATTGCTCACCAACATAAGCAGCTTCAAACCGTTCATGCAGTCCCTTCACAGGAAGCAGTGAAGAACTGGAAGTAGCCCCTTTTCGATATCTGGGCCTGGTTGCCGCACCAACAGAAGTTATCATACAGATCATTTAAGGACTACACAATCTAGAAGAATAATATTCAGGAACATATATAGGCATTACTAGAGTTACATACCTGGGGAAGCGGGAGCCTTCTTGCAAGTAAAGTAAATCATTGGTGTACTCATCAAATATAGAGGCAGAGGCAATAACATAAAGCAACCCTCTCTTAGTAGAATTCTCCTGGATTAAACACCAAAGAGAACTCTCATAACCAAAATAACCATAATAATCCCACATGAAAACAGGGAAGAGTCTGCTAAAGCTCTAAAAGAACAAGAATGGTAGCAGATATAATATGGTAATCAAATTTTACCTGATATGCAACAACTGCAGCAAAACAGCCAAAACCAAGACTTGATATTATGCCTGCTGCAATCGCCAGCAGAACCATAATAGGCCATAACAGAATCCAAAGTGCGGCAAAGGGAACACATACAGTCTCCAAAAACGGGCCTTCCCTTCCTATAAGATCTTGTATTAGCCGGTGCCAACCTTTCAACAGCATTAAAGGTGCTTTTAACAGAACTATTATGGTGATGACATGAACATCAACCACAATTCCTAGAATTGCTGCCAGTATGCATCCAGGTATCTGAGCAACCCTATTAGAAAACCAGGGAATTATAAAAACTTCATTAGACATGTAAATGAAAAGTCCATGCAAATGTGCTTTGAACCCCAGACATGTCAAATCACAAGTTAGAAAACATGGATGTACAGCATACATGGTTAACTGTCTCATCTTTCATTAGAGGCAGGTGAAGAGACCGATATGCTTCGTTTACAAGTTTTCAAGAATGTAATAATGACCATGCAATTGAATCAAATATTCAAAGGACAAACAGTTTGAATCCCAACAATAAAACAGTTCTAACATTAGCAGAATCAAATTGCATGAAATAAGAAGATCAATACTTGAGTTCAATAGGCTCCTCCCCCTTCGACTCCAGCAGCTCATCCATAACAGAGAAGTACGAGTGGAAGGAAAAGTCAGCAAAATCACGGACAACTGTGCATGCTCCCCGAACAGAGGACCAAGTGCCATCCTAGAAAAGCCATTCCAAAAACAGCATTATCTCTTGGCTAGACACAAATAAATCATGTTTTTCATGGTGTATCAAAGGAGGAGAGCTATAGAAATCTTACAGTAAAGCATCTAATCAACTTCATACAAATTGAACCTTCCTTGCTGATAGCCCGAAATGTCTCCATGACAGGCCAAATGAAACCATACATAGCACCCATAATCGCACTCCCAACAACTCCAACAACAGTCCACAAAGCTATTGGTAGTGGAACTAGTAAAATCAATAGGCATTTCATATATGGGCCAAACCTCTTTGATCTGTTTCAATTTCAAAGGAACGGTAAGAAAGAAAGGGAAAGAACTGGCCTAATGTTAGCCTGAAACTCCGAAATATTGAACTGACCCATAAACAGGTATACTCTTCAGACTCCCATACAAACAGTAAACTGAAAAGAAGTGGAAAACTTACTTTATTATGCAGTACATGCTCCATATAAGGTGAAGGGGCCATAAACCAATGACTATACCAGCATCACCAAATGCAATTACCAGAAAAACAAAGGGACTGAAAATAGCACCTGCAAAATACTTTAATGATTAATAACAAAGGATTAACAATGATTCAGATATAACGACGAAGACAGAGAAAAGGAATAAATGGATACCTTTGATGCATCCAAGAAAAAATAGAAACAAAAAAATTGGAAAGAAGATGATAAAGTATAAAAGATAGTTCAAGAATCCTTTTGGAACATTCATTTTTCTTTGAAGGAGCTATTTTCTTGGGATTAGTTATCACTTAGGCACTTCTTTTAATTGCTGCTAATTATAGGCAAATGAATATTTAAGGACCAAAATTAAGGATCTTGTGTACAATTGGTGATGATGTTCTAAAATTTAATGTTTATTATTTGATGTTTATATAGTGTTTAATTATATGTTTATGGTAATATTCTTTTCTTTAAGCTTAAGAAGTAAATGGTTGGTAAAACTCAATATCTGCATAACAACTTTTTTTGTATGGTTTAATGACTCTAAGATGATAAAATCAGTGATTTTTTTAGTAAAGGATTGTAATAAATGAGGTAATTAGCTTTAAATTCCAAGAATAAAAATATTTATTTTTGATTTTATATGATAAATTCTCCGAGAATTAAAATATAAATACTTAGATAGTACAGAGAAATTATAATTATTTACATGAGTGATTTAGGGGGGGTGTATAGCACCAAACTTTGTTAGGTTGCTTAAATGGAGAGGTTGATGTGCCATTTTCTTTCGATAGCATTAATGAGAGATAAATATCTTTTACATAACATTAATGAAGGATAAATATCTATTACCAATATTAATGTTAACAGAAATGTGATAAGCCTTTTAAAAGACTTGCATACATTTAGGGGTGCATGGAGATGATTATTCTTGACTTTTAACATTTCATGTTAAGATCCATAAGAATAAAAAACACAGCCTCATGACCCAAAATAAGACTCATAATGATTGTTAGTCCTATACTTATTTGGATTTGGAGCGATGCATTTAGGTTCAACACGTAGCTGAACTTAAGGATGTCGGTTCTAACCACTTGCCAAACTCATATACATCTCGGCTCAACGCGTAATTGAACTCGGGGATGTTGAGTCTAACCACTCGTCATACCCATATACGCATAGGCTCAATGTGTAGCTGAACCCACGGGTACTAGGTCTAGTAGCTCGCTATACTCAGATGCACTTTAACTCAGCGCGTAGCTAAACCCAAAGGTGATAGGTTTGGCAGCTCGCCAGACCCATATAAACTTGAGTTCAGTGTGTAGCTAAACCTAAAGGTGATGGGTTTGGCAGCTCACCAAACCTATATTTACTTGGGCTCAACGCATAGTTGAACGGCTGAACCTAAAGGTGTTGAGTCTGGTAGCTCGTTGGACTCATATTTACTTGGACCTAGCATGTAGCTGAACCTAAAGGTGCTAGGTTTGGCATCTAATTAGACCTATATGTACTTGGGCTCAGTATGTAGTTAAACCTAAGGATATTGAGTCTGAATATTCACTCAACCCATATGTACTTGGACTTAACTCGTAGCTGAATCTAATGATGTTGGATCTTAAAGCAAGTCAGACCCATTTCATATAGGCTTGGAATTTTTTCAAGTCCAGGTATGTTAAGTTATCACCCTGCATTTGACTTTTATAAACATTGATTTAGGCTAAAACTAAAATTTTAAAATACATGTCTCTTGAAAAACAAAATGACAACGTGCATTTAATACAATAATTAAGTCTTGGAAATCTATGATGACTTGAAAGGTTATTCATTCAATGATGGAGATGAAATGTTGTTTCTTTTATAACTCTAATTGTTCTTGCTTCCATTTTTTTTTTTTTTACTTTCACTCTATATAACCTCTATAAAAAGAGTTTTATTAAAGAATCTCTGAGCAAGATTTGTTCTATTTTGAGAAGAAACTATTATTTTAGGTACTTATCACCCCTAAATTTTTTCTTTCTTTCTTCGTATTAGAAAAATAGATCCTAAGAGTGTTAGTTTTGACCCTAGGAGTAGGGATGTTACTTTCTTCGGTGGTGAGTTTAGATTTCAACCAGAAACAATAGGGGACAAGGGTCCACTAAATTGGACCCTAAAACCATAAGGGGTGGAAATCTAGCGTCCACTTTTGGAAGGGAGGAAGACAATTCTAAACATAAAAAAAGTCCTTCCCCTACTACATTTAGAGAACCCCGGGAGAGATAAAGGCTACCTCAAGCCTTTGAGAATGATATTCTTAATACTTTGAGCATAGAGGAAACAACATTTGCCAATGATCGACAACTTGAATAGTATATGATTCAATTATCTTTTAGGGATGAAAGGATCAACCAAACAACCTTGGCCTTCGCTTAGGGACACTTTGAGATCATAGCCCCCATATGTATGTATGAGTTGGGGTATACCTTCCCTCTTCAAGGATTTATAAGTGAAGTGTTTAGGTACTATAGATTAGGTCTATGACAATTGCATCCCAATGGATGAGTGAGCCTATACTTAGAAAAAAACTCTAAGAAGTCGAGGGGAACCCAATAAAAACGAGCCTATACTTAGAAAATCTTTTAAGAGACTAAGAAGAACCCATGGAGGGTGGAGCCTATACAGAAAATTTCTAAGTGGATGAGGGGAACTCATAAAGGGTGAACCCGTACTTAAAAAATTCTCTAAGTGGCTGAAGGAAACCTATGGAGGGTGGAGCTCGTAGTTTGAAAGTTTTTAAATGGCTAGGAAGAATCCAAGAAGAGTAATGCTATTGCACTCGAAAGACCTCATACCCATCCCTTGAAGAGTGGTTAGTAAAGCGTGAGAGACTTATGACCTAGCAAGAGTGGGAAGGGGGTATACTTACAGTGGGTAATGTTACCTTTTATATATTATCAAAGCCCTCAAGTCCAGATGACACATTTTGATGTATATAAGTCGCTATAAAAATTGTTTGTAAGTGTAGCCTTGAGGTATCATCATGGGCATACCCTTGAGGTATCGTTATGGACATAGTCGTAGAGCGTAGCCATAAACATAGTCGTAGACATATCCATGAGCATTACCATATATGTAGCCTTGTATAGACGCTGACGTGACTGTGGGAGTGATCTCTGGCGTAGCTTAAGTATAATTGTTGGCTTTGTTGTTGACATGTTGTTAGCGTAGCCATAGATATAGCCACTGGCATGACTACCATTGTGTTGGGGTTTTGTTAGCCATAAAAAGAGCTTTTTGGAAACAGGAAATGAATTCACTTTTTGCTTAGCTCCTATTGACAGTACCAATGATGATGATCTAAAAGGTCCAAGTAACTTAGAAACAAAGCTTATATGTTAAATAATAAGTTAATCTCTTAGTTCTAGCAATTTGATCTATTCTCCTAGCCAAGGTGACTGATTGCTGAAACCTAGTGTCTAGAAAGCCAAGGTGTTTGATACCTGCAAAAGGTTCTATTTAGTAGATGTAGAGACTGTTAAATGTTTAAGTATTTTTTTATAGAGAGAGAATATTCAATGATATTTTAGAGAGATAAACTTTGAAAATATATAGGCCAAAAATGTTAAAAATAAAGATATTGTAAACCTAAAGTTTGAAGGATTCATGAGGTATTTATAGTCTATAAGTTTTGTTTTTTTGTGAAGAAGGGTTGTAATATAATTTTACCCTGATAGCATTAATGATGAATAAATATTATTTACACAAACATTAATACGATATATAGTACGTCATTTATACATTTTTTATATACCTAATAAATATAAAGAGAGTAGGGTTTAAAATGTAGATAAACCTGCTGGATTTTTTTTATAGGCAGAGTCCCTTGATGGTTAGCCTAGCTAGTTTTTTAAACTAATTAAATCTGGATTTATCACTTAGCCTAGCAATTAATTCTGGTCAACGAGGCCATTCTATCCTATATTTTCTTATCAGCCAAAAAGAAGCATAATAGCTAAAGCAGAAGTAAAATACCTTACTCTATCTAACTTGATCAGTACAGTCCAATACTATAGAACAAAAATCTGAATCATCTACTGTGGAAAAGAAAAGCTGGAAGGACGATAGACTTTGTGCTATGTGATCCTATAAAAAATAAAATATAAACAAATTAAGAAAACGAATATGTGCTGTGCAAGAGTCAAGCCTGATCATCAGTCTGTTTTTCAATTGTTTAGCTCACCAAATCATCTCTAGGTTTCTTGATCAACTCACTAACTTCAGGATCCCTTCAAAAGAGAGATCAAGTTACGGTCAAACCGTGTAGAATTATTTATATATATATATATATATATATATATATATATATATATATATATATATATATATATATATAACTATTCATGCCTACCAAATGGTCTGGTTCAGACAAAGATTTGGTCTACTGCCTGGCTCATGGAATCCTGTTGGACCTATTTATTATTATTATTGGCATCATTTTAGTCCAAGCTAGTGTTCAATCTTGAAGCTGTGCAAAAGGCAGTAGTTACGTTTTCAGACGAGTTGCTCTAGACTTCTAGGTCCATACAGACTTGATGGCAAGTAACTTATTATAAATACACGTTAGCAGCATCAAATTTAGAAGCTTGTCTTCTTTCCATTGTCTGTTCATGACTGTATTAGCTGGAAAGGTGACCACAACTATCAACTGCAGCTTTTCAAGACTGATCAAACGGTTGCGTAAATGGTTTGCATAGCTTGATCAGTTAGGACTATCAACATTTCAAGACTGTCCTTCCATTTTTCTGCCCTCGACTACAGTATCTTGGCATCGCTTATGGCAACAAAACACGATCAAACTTAAACTGCTTCGGTTCATCATCTTGTAGCAAATGATGAACTGTCTAGCATGGAATTATCACTTTTTAGCAGTGGTCGATCCTGCTGAAGAACGAAGCTGCCATGTCTAACCAGAACAGTCCAAGGTAGGACACTGGATTCATATGTAATACATGCCCTAGCATCCACTTTTTTCCCAATAGACAGCCCAAGGTCAAGGTAAGTGGAACGGACAGTTACAAAAATCTAGTTTAGGTATCAGCAACCAAAACTGCATTCAGAACAATGGATTGTGCTCACTATTTGATTAAGTAAAAACAAACCATCTTACCAAATGCTCAACAACTTTAGAAGAAAAACATTCCTCAACTAAACCATGTTTTCCTTTAACCAGGAAAGCAGTACTGGCGCATAGCTTGCCTACCCTATTATGATAAAGGTCGGACAAGCTGTCATGCTTTCAACTTCCAGCCATGTTTTTAAGTTCTGGGACCCCGGCGAACAACTTGCACCTGTATTACATTGCATAAATTGCCTTTTGAGCATATAAATGTAAAAACGCACTGGTCTCTTGGTACCAACTTATTCATCCTGCAGAACTCAGAGAATCCACTAGTAAGCACAGTATAGCCGCTGTCCCAGAGACTGGTTTGCACAGGCCATAACTTCCCACTCTCATCGCGAAGTTTTATCTCTTTAGGCAATTCAATATTATTTTCTCGCAGGAATTTTTTAGGAATACGCTGCAGAAAGCAAGAACACAATAAGACATCTCATGCAGCGGTAATAAAAAAAGGTCACCACACAAGATTAAATTTTAAATGGCAAGACAATAACTAGGTCAAAAATAAAGGTATTAGAGAAGAATGTGCCATATAAGTCAGCGAAGACAATCTTACTAACAGCTGAGACAAAGTTTTGGGGAAAAAAAAAGAGAGAAGGAGAAATTTCTCTGGAACAAGCAGTGACCATTTTTCAGAAGATTTCGGATCCTCTGCCAGCTAAGAGAGCAATATCTATTCAGATTTCTTGGATTTTGGCAGAGACAGTTTTTTGTCTTCAAGATGCATCCAGTTTTTACCTTTGCCGGATATCAAACTAGTATTTCGTTTTCTGTTTTTATGGACTCCTTTTTCCCTAGTCCTTAAATTAAGTGTAAAAGGCAGGAAATCCAATTGGTTGAATTTTGAAATCCCCAGCAACAATTGCTGCTGTGCAATTGCTCCACGGATCTTAAAATGAGCAAACAACTCATGTTGAAACCCAAGTAAAGAGCAACCACATACAAGTTAACCAAATGCTAGTTGGATAATTAAAACCAGTAGAGTTGAGGCTTCGGTCCTGGCAGTTGCGTCAATGAACTCCTAGAACAACTCATCACCTAAGTAAAGATTTTAAAACTCTCTTGTCTTTCTAAAAGACAAACCTTATTTGACACAGACAAAGTACTTTCTAATTCAATATAGATGAACAATTTGAGCTATCATATTATATCAAATGAGGCACTAGGCCAAATTTGACTAAGAAACTGCAATGACTAATTTATGTTTCATTTAACATTGAAAGGCAGGCATCTAACTGACTCATAACTATATTAAAAACCCCTAAAATTCAGACATTAAATCAGACAAATTCTAAATAAACAATGTGTCATATTTATGCTTGGAACTTACAATTGCAATAGGGCTACACATATTTCCTTGCCCCTGCTTTGTTAAAAAAAATAAAAAGAATAGTACACGTTTTCTCTTTGTTTTGTTTTTATAAATAAGACCAAGCCATACAAACTTCCTAGTCATATGTTGTTTCTTGGGACCAATACACGTAAGTGAACCACAACAGACAACAGGGTACTTGTGATAGAATTTTCAACTTCCTATTCCTTCAATTTCTATTTTAGAACCTCAAAGTAATTAGATATAGGCAAAAATAACCACAGTTGTGCATCTAACAGTCATTCACAGAAAAAAATTGGATTAAAATGAATTCCTGAGATTTTTTTTTACTTTCTTTACCAATCTTGCAAGATACAAGATAAGAAAACTCACTGCAAATCGAGTAATTTGAGTAATATTCATAACAAAGCGTGGAACTTCAGGAGGAACAGATGATGGTGCTTTAGCCCCCTTGCATTCTCCAAGTTTTGCTATCTTAGTTTCACTTGATTTAGGTCCACTTTTTCCAAACAAACCTATTAACACAAAAAACTTACATTAATAAAGAGGCAAAATCATGTGTACAAAAAATAATTTATCAAAAACTAACCCTGCGATCGAGTTATGCGAGGCTCAATGTTTGAATCTTTCTGCTTGCAACCAGTACTAGGCCTACTACCAATAAAATCTTCTTCTGTTTCTTGCTCCTCCTTCACATGAATGCTAAGCTTATTCTCTAAACCTCTACCTTCTTTCTTCAATCCATTATTCTTCAATCCATTATTACCATACAATTCAACTTTGAATTCAGAACTCCCATCATACTTAAAAATTAAGAAATCTCCATCAACTAAAGAATGATAATAAGCAAACTCTTTCCACCCATCTTTAATAACCCAGTCCCCTTCTCTTTTCACCAACCCCACTTGCCAAATCTTTGCATTCCCATCTTTAAGTGTAGCATTCTTCGGTAAAGCTTCATTCTTTCCATTAAATTGTATACCAAACGCAGGTGGTAAACTCTGCAAATATTGAGAAAGATTCAATTTTGATCAATACCCAATTGAGAAAACAAAAAACCCAGTTGAGAAGCATAGAGAAAGAGGGAAAGTACCAGCTGGCGGGAACTGAAATCTGAAAGGTAGACTTTGAAGAATTCGTTGGAGAAAGAAACGTTTCTTTTAGGTTTCACCATTGTTTCTTTTCTTCTTCTTCTTCTTTTTTCCCTAGTTGAAATAAATAAAAAAACCCTCGGCAGTAATTCATATCTACAGCATCACCATCCTCGCTAGAGTTTCTTCTAAAATTAAGGAGAAAATTATATATTTAATTAATTTGTTTTCTATTTCCTCAATAGAGTTGATTGTATTTTTTTTAATCTCTAAATTGCCCTTTTAAATTACTCTTTCCATTCTGTTTGTAGATGGTGAAATTATAAAATATGACTAGAAAGGAAGGATATTGTAGTGAAAAAATAATTAATTAAACCAATCCAAGGGCTAAGATATTTTTATTTATTATTCTGATGAAAATTGTTATCAATTAAAAAGTCATTTAAACAGTAAAAAAATAATGGTAATTGTGATACCAATACAATTTAGATAATCTTGTTGAATGCCAATTAAGCTTCTTCTTTTTTACTGCAATTTCATCGTTCATAGATTTCCAT
>Ga0325405_1006290_pt1 | contig 12002 bp, 6 predicted proteins | sample PopdelMetagenome_21_FD_205663 | JGI IMG/M metagenome (GOLD analysis project Ga0325405, IMG submission 205663) | Populus deltoides microbial communities from Bellville, Georgia, United States - Xylem-Control-R2 | ecosystem: Host-associated > Plants > Phyllosphere > Stem > Wood/Secondary xylem...
AACAAGCAAGAGGAACTTGCTCTTCTTTTGGCAGTGTTAGAGATTTGGCATTTTTTTTTCTTGATGTTTTTGTTAATGATGAGAATGAGAAATTAACTTTGTTCGTTCGCTAAAATGCTTTCTAGCTAGCTGTTAATTCTTCTGGGAAAAAGGTCAAGTTCTTGGATAGATGATACCATATCTCGTGGCTCTCGTAATCTTAGCCTTGCATTTTCACGTCACAAAAGGAAGTTCTTGAAGAAATTTATCTGTCTTCAAAATTGGATTCATTAACTCAGTGGTATACTTGGCAGTGATTTTTATTTTGTTTTGTTTTTATAAATTGTGATAATTTTTATGCTTTTTTCTAATATATATTTTAGTTATCTAGCTCTAATTGTTACAACTCGAGCTCTAATAGTTACAAAAATAAAAATAAAAATTAATATACTCAATCCATGGATATCTATGATTTTTAATAAAAAAAAATTATGTCCAGCCTAATATATTCAACATGCTATAGTTCAAAAAAATTAAATAAATTGAGATTATATTTTATAAAATATCAAAAATTAGGTTGGTTATAATTATAAATTAAAATCAAATTCTTTATATCAAGAACACCCCTAGGAACTTTAATCATGTTATTTTTGTAATTATTTTTAAGAATAAAATATCAAGAATTAGGTTGGCTATATATAATTTTAAATTAAAATCAAATTCTTTATATCAAGAACACCCCTAGGAACTTTAATCATGTTATTTTTGTAATTATTTTTAAGAATAAAATATCAAGAATTAGGTTGGCTATATATAATTTTAAATTAAAATCAAATTCTTTATATCAAGAACACCCCTAGGAACTTTAATCATGTTATTTTTGTAATTATTTTTAAGAGTAACTAGTTTATCAATTTCTTTTTACAACATGCTAGTTAAAAAATAAAAAAATTCAAGATTAAACGCCGTTGGAATCCAAATTAAATGATTGTGTCATCCCACTAGCACAGCCAAACATCTAAGATAGAAGGATGATTATCGCACGCTAGAGCTTCGGCCAGTAAAGTGGGCCCTTAGCATTCGGTGGCCTTTCATTGTGCTACATAATTTTGACGTCTTCATCATATATTACGGCTTCTAATTTTTGTTCGCGTCCTTTCATGGAAGACCCTTCCCTCTTCCAACCCATCCTGATCCCCAGAGTTATCGCTACTGCCTCCTCCTCCTCCACCACCACCTCCTTCAACTACTTTGATGACACGGATGCTGACTACATCAAGCATTGGTCTTCAAATTCTAGCATCATTCTTCGGCTTCTTTTGATCACTTCCATTGGAATTATCTCCATCTGGGCAAACTATGAAGCATCAAAAGGCTTCGGTATTACATTAGTCAACGATGCCAAAGACTCCGCAGAAGGCAAACGCTTCACCCTCTCGTACATTTCCAACGACAAAGCCACCCGTATAATCCTAAACACTAGCCTCTTCGTTGAAAACCTTCTTTATCCGAATATCAACGACGACACCAAGAAGCAAGTGATCCACCATGTTACTCTAAGGCTGGCCAGCAACAACCTACCAAACTTGGTCACGGTGGACACCAACACCAACAATGAGTTTGTCATCAACATAAGTCCATCAGTATTAATGGGCCATCCTAAAAACCTTGATTATGCAATTACATCAGTAGTATTACAAGGTATGGCTCGTGCATGGATATGGGACTCCGAGTCCAGAGCTCTGCAATGGCTCCTTGATGGCATGGTGGTGTACATTAATGGGTTGGCTGGTTTTGGCCCTCCGAGAAATCTTGGTGGTCACGAGTCACTGGATGATCAATTTGGTAAATTTTGCTCAGGAGATAAGGATCCTATGGTTGTGGCACAATTTTTGAAATATTGTGAGAGACATGAAAAGGGATTCATCCAACGGTTAAATAAAGCTCTGAGAGACGATCATCAGTGGATCGGCCGGACGGTGGAGGACGAGCTGGGGATATCGGAACAGAATCCATGTGATTTGTACAAGAACACGTCACAAGGTTTGTCAAGCTGGTGATCAAAATTTTAGAGAGCTGGCGTGACCTGTCCACATGGTATGATTTCCAATACGAAGACAGTGGGGCACGATGCGAGGATAAGGACTAATTATTTGATGGATTTTATGCAAATAATTATTACATCAAGCTTGTGTGTCAATATCTTCTGTTATTCGTTATATATTCTCCTTCTTTCTTTCCATTTTGATGGCAATAAAATAAAGCACTAACCATTGTTTTTAATATTTTTCAATACTGTCCGATCAATTATCATCCACGCAGCCACTAATGGTCAAGCTAGCGGAAAATTTTGCAGGTCATTAGCATATTGTTCACAGGTGATCAGACTCATAATTAAACTTGTCAACATGATCGACTGTTTTTCTGGGTACAATAATGGAAGAAAGACAGAAACTAAAAGAGAAAAATCGAAGCAGAGGAAGTTAGGTAGAATACTGTTTTTTTATTATTATTATTATTATAACTTATAAAGTTAACCGCATAACTTACAATCTAACAGATAAACATCATATCTTGTCTGAAGTCATAGATAATAGATAAACATGGTAACGAATGAAATGTATCTGGAAAGATCTTAGCTATGATGGCAAACATCATGTCCTGTCTAAAGTGCTAGTTTATAAGGATCTGATATAAGTTTAAATCCAGTATGTGCTCGTTTCTCATTGCAGTTTCCTTGTCTCGCTGAAAAACAATCTTGAACAGAATTTGTTGCTCCTGAAACTTCTTCATCCTCCAACATCTCCCCACTGACATGGACAGATTTGTGGGAATAACAATCCTTACTCCTCCGATAGGTTGAGCTTGCCGTATCACTCCATTTATTCCCACAAATCGTGTTCTCTTGCTGGTTTGTAAGCTCATGTGGTCTGTTGATAATTTAAAGGATACAAAAATTATTTTTCGAAGATATATATATGTTAGTAAAACGAATTAAGTGTGAATAATCAGGAAAAAGAAAACACAGATGTGTAGTTTGTGGTCTGGGGCAGGTTGGGCCATGGTCGATTCATTTTGTCCCCAAAATGAATTGGCTGCCTGGCTTTTCAGTGAAGCTTGAAAGGGCTTTATATTGGACCCAAATCTAATAGGATATTTTCATGTTTAACATTAAGATTTTATGGAAGATGGTGCACAAGAGTTTTAAGAAATTAGCAGAGTTAATTAGAGAATTTATTCTTGTACCCATTATTGTTCTCAAATTGAGTTCCCTTTGTACATTCCCTTTATCATTTTTAATTTTATGCGTTCACTTGTCTTAATTTCTCATTTGCACGGACCCAGTTCATCATATGATGACATGCGGGTTGGTGGGTGTTTTTTTCCTAACATAAGACACCTAATAGATTATACAAAAATCACTTAAACTCCATTCTGTCTATATAAAAAAAAATTATAATTTTAAACACAAAATAAAATTATAAATTCAAAAAACAAGAATTAAAATGTGTTTCGAAACAGGCTATAAAATATATATTGCATATTTTAAAAAAGATAGATGCATGCCGAAGGAGTAACCCTAAAAAGTGTGCAACTGATCCACTTACAAATTAATTTTTTATATAATATATACTAGTATATTGGTCTGTGTTCCACAGCGAGTAAATACCATTTTCTTTTTAAAATGGTATTAATAATAATAAAAGTGTCTTGCAATCATATCAGACCAATAGCTTTGGGTTTTGCGTCCTTGCCAGACCTTAGTTTTTAGGGTGTAACTGTGTCAAATCCAAATGTGATCTTATTACTATTTTTTTCAATAATAATAATATTTTTAAAAATAACTATTAATAATTATATAAATAATATTCACAATAATGAAAAGAATAACAACACGAACAACAACAACAATACTTTTTAATTTTACCCTCCAAATCAAATCTATAATTGTTTTTTAATAGTAATAATATTTTTTTAAAAAATTAATAATAATATTAAAATTAACTTACTCAAGTTTTTATAATTTTTAATCCCTTCAAATCAAATTTATATTTTTTATTCAATAGTAATATTTTTTTTCTAGATTTATTATTAATAATAGTAGTAAGAATAATATTCAGAATAAGTATAATATTAATAATCATTAGTATTATTGATTATCAATACTAATGATTATTAACTTTTGTCTGTTTTCATTGTGCGCTAAACCCAAATTATTTGGGTCTGATACTCTTGTCAGATCCATGACATTCCAGACCTAAGGTGCTAGGGTCTGACAGTCATATCTAACCCGAGTACTTAAGATGTAATTGTTTTGCTAGACCTGAGTGTTTAGGGTTTGACAAACATATCTAACCTCAATACTAGGTGTCTAGTAGTCATGTTATTCTCTAGTACCAAACCCCAAAAAACTCAAATTGATCATTATGTTTAGATATATAATATATACTAGTATATACTAGTAACTTTTCAATCATTCTTTTAATATTAAATATATCACATGAAAAAGACAATCTTATCCGGACTACATGCTTAGTGAATTTCTTTGTTAAGAACAAATTACATTATTATACTACTTTAATTTACAATATCTATACATTGATGAACAATTAAAAAAAAACCCGTTCCATTTAGCTTTTTTTTTATAATAATTATAATATTTATCCAACAACATCAGTAGTATTAATTAATTAAAGTCTTCAAGCACGAAGATATATCGTTTGCATTTACCCCATCATTCATTACAAGTGCAGAGGATTCGAATCCAAAAGGCTTGCAAGCACAGCACGCATCACAAAATAGCATGGGAAAGGATCATTAACTCCCATGCATGTACTCCAAGACAAAACCACCATTGCCTCCTATCTCTGCCATACTTCATAAGTCTGCAATTACTATAGTAGTCCAGTGAATATCTTCTTTCATTACAAATTGCAAATTTAAAAGAAAAGGCTTGATGGGCTACCCTACTTGATCGACCATCCAGGGTTAATTTAACTTACACATATGCGTATCGCTGAATATAGCACACCCCACTTGGAACAGTAAATGTTTCAGTCCTTGGAAGAAAAATTATATACAGAGATAAACGACATGGATTGAAGAAGTTGGCTGATCATGAGGGGTTGGAGTGTTAACATTTTTGTTTTCAGAGGGCCATTATGTACAACATTACTACTCTTTTCTGGAACACTCCTTCAACAACTTTTTTGAACTCTGGGTGCGCCACTGTCTGCTTTTTTATTTTCTGCTAGGGCTTTAAATAGTTCGTCAAAACGCCAAAATTTAGGTCAGATGGGCTAGAATATCACCACTGCATTTGCATGCATCTAAAACTGCATTTATGTTGATGTCTACTACTAATAATGCTGGCTATTCTTTGATCAGTAGAGAAATGACTTCATATCATATCTTCACATGCTCATGATCAGTAGAGAAATCAACTTAACAGTAACACAACAAAAATATCCATGCACTAGAAAAAGGTTTTAGTAATAAAAAAGAAATTGTAAAGTCTAATTAGATACATGATTATTTGCCAATTGACTGGGATTTCTCTCTCTTATCCTGGACAATTCCTTCATTTCCTGCGAGCATCATGTACTTGTCCTTCCTTGTAAGAGTAGTGCACTCAAAACCTAAAGTATCAGCCAATTTTCTTTGTATGTAGTTTGCAACTTCACAGCTTGATCTCCCCCCAGCACATGTGAGCTCTCTAGGCAACTTCTCAAGAATCTGGATGTGGTAGCTGGGTCTAGGGTTCATCAAAAAGAAAATGGGATCCAAGCATTTTAACCCACTTGCAGTTGTTCCATAGAACATGCTTACACGAGTGTTCATGGCCACAGGGACTATCTCATTAGCTAGTTCAGCAAACAGAGAACTAAACCTCAACAAATATGGCTCTCTACATGTGGTTCCTTCAGGGCATACCACTAAGTCACCTTCACTTAGCAATCTTTGCATTGTCCTGCCATCTTGTTTTCTATCTCTTGTCAACCTCACCGTTTTAATAGGGGCAATTATTTCTGACATCCTGCTCAGGCTGTACGTGACAGCAGTCAGTGGCTGACCTAAAGATGTGCTGAGAAAAACCGGGTCCAATAGTGTTCGATGGGTGCAAACATAGAGTATCCCTTTTCTGTGACCTGACCTTGAAGGGCTGCACCCTTTGACTCTTAGGTCCAAACCACTCCATATGCCCAAAAACAGTGCTAATTTATAAGGAAGGTGAATACCAACAAAGAGTCTAAAGAAGGCAAGAAATACTCCTATTGGGAGCCACATAAACATTGAAAGAGTAGCCAACGGAGCGGGCAAGAAAGCTAGCCTTCCGTCATGAAATACAAGAGGTTTAGGGTACTTGTCCCTTGGCATTACCGAACTTGTACCGCTCTTGCCGTCGTCCCTGCTCACCACGTAAGCTTCCTATCACATCCACACAACAAAATCATAAACAAACATCAATAAAGGACCATAAATTTGTGACTGAAATCTATACGGTAGTATCGGGTCCTCTCCTACAAATAGAAATGGACACGTTAAAATGCGCTGAAAAGGAAACATAACCAAAAGCAGGAAATTGAAGTGCATGCGTGTACTTTGTTATCAATGTTTATTTAAGATACTTGTGGCTCTCTAATGTTTTTGGAGAAATTCCAAGACATTTGTCTTGAAATGCCATTCTTACAGTGGCATGGAAAACATTTGAAGTATAACAATCTGAATTCTTAAAGAAAGCATCTTAAACTAAGTAATTAAGCTCAAGAATATTGTCTAAAATGAAGTATGGTAACCATCCGATTTCTGAAAAGGTAGGGACCCATATTAAATAGTTAGGTCAAGGACTACCAAAAATGTAAACACGTTCTAGGAAAAAAAAACTCATTATAAAATCCCCGAAAAGGATTTCATGTTCTTATAATGTTCTCAATCAAGGAAAAATATTTCTCTATGAGAGGAATTTTAGGGGAAATATTGTGAATACCTTGCAAAGCGATATGAAAAGGTGGTCATGGAGGCTTGAACTTCCAAGGCCTATGTCAGGCTTCTTGTCTCCGAAGTAATCCTTTAGGGCTCTGTGCTTCAAAACTAAACCAGAATCAGACACCAAACCGGTAAAGTAGTGCCCAACAGTGTGCAATTCAGTCCCTGTCACATTGTCAAACAGCAAATATTCCTTGAGAAATCCTTCGACCATGACTCTAGGGACACTTGTAAAAGCAAACCTGGACCCAGTTGAAGCTACCACCTCAAAAGCCTTGAGATGAAGATTCTCGAGATAAAACTTAGGCAAAACAGCTCTACTAACATTCTCCATATCCTTCAACCTAAGCCCACAAAAGGTGATAAATATCATGGCCCTCAACTTAAGCTCATAGTCTAAAACCCACAAAATAGGACATGATAACAGCAACAAAAATGCTCTAAGTATGCTACCTCCTTCGAAAGCAACTAGCATGAAATAAGGAAAGAAAGATTCTGTTCTTAATAAGCCCCCATGAATGTCACACACCAAAATATCAGAGCCCCTATTTTCCAAACCACACTTGAACACATTAGGGAACGAAGGAGCTTGTTGCTGTGATGATTTTAGAGATTGGTTTTTCAAAAAGAACCCGTAACTTCTCATCTTCCTAGCAGCCCTGTAACATGAGTTAGCCAGGAGCTGGTACAAGATCCAGTCTGCAAGCTTGAGAAGCACCATTTGGAAGACCATGATAGTACTTTTTTTAATGTCAATGGTATAATATGGTTGTTTAGGGTACTATGTTAATGTGTTAACTACCTGAGAAAAGGCAGCTGAGTGCTATAGCTACAGAGAGATGCTAGAGACTGAAAGGGAGGTTAAGTAAATAAGGGAAAGAGGCTTGTGAAGATGAGGAAGGCATGCAGAGAGTATTTATAGCTAGGAGTCATTAAAGGGAAATGTGTAAGTGAGAGGGTTGACCACAGCCTTTGGTTTTGGTTAGCCAAAGCGCTGGCATTAATTGCAATAGTAATTTCTTCTATCTTCACAAGGGCTTTCTTCCCCCTCTTGTTCTCCTCTTCAGTCCTTTTTTTTCTTTATAAATTCTATTTTCTCTGAAAGCGCTGTCGGTATGCGTCTACCAGGTAATATTTCCTTCTGTGGCTAGCAAATAGTGGCAGGTTGCCTTCTTTTTTTCGGGATGGCTTGTTGGTGAACGCCTTTGTAAATTCTGGATTTTTTAATAAAACTCCGTCTCTCTCTCTCACCGATTTTCATCTAGCATTGAAATGGTGTACTTTTCGAGGGAGTCCCTTAGCGGTCCTCAAGTTTGTCAACGCCAGGAGATAGGGATTGGGTTTCGATTTTCAATCCATTTTAATCCTGACGGACCAATCTCAAGTTAGATGAACCATACCATCTGATCATTGACTTCCATTAACTAATTTAAAATCGTAAGTGGTCAAAACTTAAAAAGTAAATTTCAACTACATTAGCCAGTGGCTTATGATGGTAATTTCCTTAGTATGATAAGATCATCACGGCCATTGGTTTTTATTGGTTTCCAGCTAGATTTTTTCTTTGAGATCACAGTTTGTTGATGATAGTAAACATAAAAGGCTAGAGATCTTCTTGACTGGTACTATATTAGGGTTTACATTTATTGGTGCATGGGACCACTCTTCGGTAGAAGAAATCCAACAGGATTAATTTTCTCAATCTAGGCCTAACGAGTTGGTGAGAGCTCAACAGTATTTCACCAAGAATGTAATTATGCAATTCTTTACAGAAAAACACCGTGCCAGTTTCCGAGGTTCCTTTGACAGCCCATCTGCTAGGGTAACATGCGTTATTTGTTAGGTGCCGACCATGCACAATGTGAATTGGGCAGGTTTCAATCTGCGTGATTCAAATATTTGTTTGAATCCATACAAATGAAAATAAGAACATGGGATTTTCTTGAACTTTTTGTTGATGGTAGGTAAGGTCATGCAATGGTCCAGTACTCTTAAATCATTTGATTTCAATGTTGGATCGTCATGCATATGGCTCGCATTGGACTAGACCGCTAAAAACTATACTACCATCACCGATCTGCTCTTCCTTGTCATTTTTTCTAATAAATTAAATATCCAAGCATGCATGCGTTACAAAAAAAAAACCCAAAGGGAAGATATAAATGCATGGTTCATGCATGTTTTCAAGGAAATGCGGTGGCAATTTGTGTGTGAAGCAGTGTTGTAGGTTGGATAGCACATGGCTCGACGAGGGATGATCATAAGTATAGTAAAATTCACCTAATTAATTAGCAAGTCATTCACGCGACGCAGTGAAATTCACTCAGCTCGGGAACACGACTTTTTGAAACAGTCTTGGTCAAAATTAAAATCGGTTCATGCTTTTGACACAAGTTAGCAGAAATTGCATATGATCACTACAGTTTGAAATTTGAATCGTGGGAAATGGACCTCGGAGACTGCAGCTCATAAAATTGCCAGCAAATTGCAATGCTATACAAATTATCTATATTGTCTTTGCACTCAGGTGCGTGCCGTGTGAAACATATATGGTCCGTTTTATCTATTTTCTCTCAGATTGATCAGCTGTCACATTGATTCTGAAAGGTGGTGCTCACAGGAATCTCGATCGACACCTTAGGCGGTGATGCTGCAGGCCGGTGGAAGGCGCCGCAAGTCTACTGATTCCTATTTTCAAATTTGTGCAGTCAGTATACCATGGCTAGAATCCAACATGGAGCCATACAAGTTACAGCCAGCGCTGCCACGTTCGAAATAATTCGCTCATTCCCACTAGATATTAATTAAATTCGTTTGATTAAATGTAATGTTATTTTTCAATTCTGTTTGCCTAATTTTTTAATTTTTTTTGTACATATATATATATATAATGCTCAAGACTCCACGTCATACATAGCTGCTAATTAATCAAATTATAACCCCGCCCGATTATTATTAATTATCTATTAATGGGCTGCCGAAACCGTAAAGGGCCCTAGCCTTAAAAATCATACAGCATATCTAAAAATTAAATGCATTATAGATTAGCAAGAAATCTACTATAGAAAATGTTTATAAAGTTACGCACAAAACCGTATAGAATGGATGAGACAAAATTTAAAAAAAAAAAATGTGATTTTGATAATTGAGAATAAAAAAAATTCTTCTTTCAATATTTTATAAAAAATAAAAAATGATATAAACAAATTGTAAATTTAGAAGTTTATGTATTTTGAAATAGAATTGTAATTAATTAAAAAAAAATGTATTGGTCGGAAATGGCGGCAGCTGAAAGCTCCGGAACCGGAAAAACAAAAGGGGGAGCACTCATAGATTATGGCTCAGGCCTTTTAATGGTGGGGATCGTTTTTCAAGACGGACAATAATTTATGTAGAGGCCCCAGGGCAATCGATTATTCGTACAATTGTTTTTTTTTTTTTTATGAATACAATTAATTTAATTTAAAGAAAAGTAAAGTAAAGGGCGCACTCAGCGATGGTGCATCACGCCACAATTTTGAATACGGGGGCCCACCAACAGAGATAGTAGGTAGGATGATCACTAATGAGCCTCCAGTAGAATTAACGCGGCCACGTCTTGGAGGCCCATCACATCCATCCAGGACATGTTTGGCAACAAGGGCAGAACAGGCTTATACGCGTCATAGATTATGCTACTTTCCTTCCCGGCTCTCGCCATACGACACTAGCATTCCTCAAATTGGGATCCAATTACCTGTGCATTTTGAAAAATCCAACGCTTTTCTTGTTTAGGATATGCTTACCTCTAAAAATTATCGGTTGATGCAACATGCTTAACTTGGTTCTAAAATTACATGTTCATTGATGATGTTTTACAAGTGGTTTAAAGACTAGTTTTGTATATTGAATAATCAATTAACTTTTTAGTTATAGTAATTTAATTTATTTTTCTTAACTAAGATGACTAAAGACTGATACTTGGTATCTGATAAGTTAAGGTGATAGATGATTAATACATATAAAAGATTTTGTATGTGAATTTTAATTTGAGACTTTTCGATGTTTAAATAAAGAATATTGCGAACCTGGAATCTGAAGAATTCATGGGGTATCATATAGCCTAGGGGTCTTTCTTTTATGGAGAGAAGAGGTAAAAATATAATTTTGTTTTTATTGCATTAATGAAAAATGAATATCACTTACATAAACATTAATGCAAATAAAATATGGTGGCCATTGAATTATTCATTACACAACATTAATGATGATGAAAATATGGTAGGTTTATAAATGATTTTTATACATATAAAAGCATATAAGAGTAAGATCCAAAATGTAACTGAGGTTCTATGAACTAAGCTTTTTTTTTAAGTTGCACCCATAAGAGCTAGGTTCTTCCTCTAGGTTGAGTCAATAATGTTGCGCTCTTTCTCAAGACTAAGCTCATGAGGGTTGTGCTCTTCGCCAAAACAGAGTCTATAGAGGCTAGGTCAAGCCCGAGCACATTGCCTAGGACTGCGAGCTTTTGGGCTTTCGATGAGTAGGCCTGTTAAATTTGGGTTTATCACTATTAAACTAACACCTTTATGTATTTTGATGGTTCCATAACATGGAAGTAAAAAACACAAGGTTTTTTTAAACAAAAGGATATAATCTACGAAGTATGTATATGGTAACGTAGTGTATAGTATTTTTAAAAGTATTTTTTACTTGAAAATATATTAAAATGCTTTTTTTTTAGATATTTTTTTTACATTAACATGTTAAAATCATTAAAAAAACACTAAAAATATTAATTTTATGCTTTTTAAAACTAAACACACTACACAAAAACAAACTATACCAAAATAGTATCTAGTTATGTTTTTTTAATAATACTATTATTTTGGCTGTACATAAAACAGCGTAATTAAACTTAGGTGCGTTAGAGATTTGGATAATTAATCTGTTCATATTAATGTTAAAGACAGAATATGTAAAGGAGACGTTAAGTTCAATTATATTATATTGGTTGGACCAATGAGTGAAGCATTAATCTAGTTATATATTTTTTT
>Ga0325405_1006294_pt1 | contig 11999 bp, 5 predicted proteins | sample PopdelMetagenome_21_FD_205663 | JGI IMG/M metagenome (GOLD analysis project Ga0325405, IMG submission 205663) | Populus deltoides microbial communities from Bellville, Georgia, United States - Xylem-Control-R2 | ecosystem: Host-associated > Plants > Phyllosphere > Stem > Wood/Secondary xylem...
GTATACGCTCACAGACACACATCATCATTCCCGTGAGATTAATTACAATGATAAGACTGGGTTAAAAACTCTTTGCTCTCATTGATCATACTTGCCCTTGTCGAATATTGTATGGAGAAACCCTGTGTTATATATATATATATATATATATATATATATATATATATATATATATAGAAAGTATGAGTGCTCCAATCCTTATGAATCAAGCCAGATTTTGATTTAATAAAAAAAATAAAATACTCTCTACTTCATTTAACCAATCAATAAACTTTTTTTTGCCTATAAAGTTCTCGTGAATTCATGGAGTTTTATATCCAAGATCCTATCTCCAAGATGCTCATTGTCGCACCCGACATCGTGGCGGCCCTAAAAATAATTCAATTATGGAAAGAGAACAGATTTCTAGCATCTTGTTCTTTAAAAAAAAATATCTTATTTGAGAAGTCGCCACCTAGTATTATGGTCACTAGGAACCCTAACTGGTTAACAGAAATTCTATGGTTCAGGACTGGTTACGTAAAAGAGAAGATATTATCACTCCTTAAACGTTCTGCCTAAGACAAACTGCATTGCTGTTTTTGTCTTAAATTGCTAAATTTTATTGGTTTATGTTTTGATGATTTATACACTATATTCCTGACTCTGGCGTCAGTAAATATTCAACTACGGATAATTCCAACTCTGGCATTGGTAACTATTACGTAGCAATAAAATAAATTTAGGTTAATATTTTTTATTCCTGACTCTAACGCTAGTGAATAAACAAACAAGCTAAATTCATTTTATTACGTGTTCACATGTTTTTTATTTTCTTATGTAGTTAAATAAAAAACAAATAAACAAAAAAATAATTAAATCAGTGTTTTTATTCCTGACTCTGGAGTCAGTGAATAAACCAATAAAATAAAATTTTATTTTTTTACACATGCACATATATTTTTTTATTTTTCTTGCTAAATAAAATAAAATATAACGAATAAAAATAATATAAATTTAAACCAGTATTTTATTCCCGACTCTGGTGTTGGTGAATAAACCAATAAATTTATATTATTTTTATTCATGCATACACATATTTTTCTATTTTTCTATTTTTTCTATTTTATGTTTTGGGGCTGGGCCCAGCTTAGCCCACATGGGCTGGGCTAGACCCAGCCAGCCCAGCCTGGTCACTGGCCCAAGCCAGTGACCCGGCTGGGCCACATGAGGCACGCGTGATCCAAATTGCGCGTGTCTGGCCTTTGTTAATTAATTTAAGACAAAAGGCGAAATTGAATTAACAAAATCGCAAGGAAAAACAGAGCAGACTTACCTGATTCTTTTGTAGATAATTTGCGTGAGGTTGCCGAAGATGACACTTTTGTTTTCGAATTGCCTCTTACTCCTTATGCTTGTATCTCACGTTGTATTCCTTTCCTGGGTCTCGGTTTCGTCTGCTCTCGTCTGAAAAATTATTCAAGTGCTCTGTTTTTTTAACTCTCTCTACTCTCTCTCGGTTTGTTTCTGTTTTTGTTGTTTTAAGGCCAGTATTGGTAAGGGAAAGGGTTCACTTCTGGTATGGGGTTCTAAAAAACTTAAAAATTCGGCTGGTATCTTTGTGTTTCTCTCTTTTGGTTTCGTTCGTCCCCTCTCTCTCTCTAACCCGCTCCTCTTCGATGCTGCTCGGTTTATATAGGGCTCGGCGGGTTGATAACAGGTGGTAGGCTAGCGTTCGGCCACCATTAAGGCGCCCATAACTGAAGCCAACGGACGACGATTACTGCTGCAACGTTCCTCCCTCCATTACTGCAGAAACGATCACTGGCTTAAAGGAGAAGAAGATGAACAGCATCCCTTTCAAAACGACGCCGTTTGGAGATAAAAGGTGGCTATTTTACGTTTTTACGCTTGCAGTTTCAGAAGTCTTGTAATTAAGCCCTTGGTTTAAACTGTAATAGACCCTGCATTTCGGCGCCTTTTACAAGTTAGTCCTTGGACTTTAATCTGATGCACTCATGCCCCCAATTAACCCTAAACTTTAATATTTCTTCAATTAAGTCCTTGATTTCATTAATTTAATTAAATCCAAAGTCCAATTAAGTCTAAAACTTATCAATTCTCCAATTAGACCCCTGATTGGATTAATTAAATTAATTCCAAGCTTAATTAAGTCTCAAAACTTATCAATTCTCCAATTAAACCCTTGATTGGATGAATTAAATTAATTTCAAGCTTAATTAAGTCTAAAAAATTATCAATTCTCCAATTAAACCCTTAATTGGATTAATTAAATTAATTCCAAGCTTAATTAAGTCTAAAAATTTATCAATTTTCCAATTAAACCCTTAATTGGATTAATTAAATTAATTCCAAGCTTAATTAGATTAATTTCAAAGTTTAATTAAACTCCAAAACTTCCAATCATTTTGCCCTTAACCCAAATTTTAATTCATTCTTCATTTATTTCATTTTCTTGTTTTTCCATCATCATCATTATTATTTTTCCATCATTTTTTTTCTTTTTAATAAATAAAATAATAATAATTAAAATAAAATAGTCAAAAATTGGGTTATGACACTCATCTTATTCAAAAGTTTACCTCCTTATCTCTTGCTTTTAAAGTAGGTTATCATAGATGACCATGAATCCATAGTCACTCTCTTCCAAGTTCTCACTTTTGCTAACTGCTTGGTCAACTCTTGATTTATCTTTGTATGTTTGTTTTCCTAAGTTCCTAATGTCTCTTCCTCAAAAACAAAACTAATTATTATCTGATTTGAAAGCACATTTTGTTCTGCTCCTCTTTTTTATTCATTAGCATACAACAACTAACCACAAAGAATGGACATAGATCTTACCAACTTGAGATAACTACAAAAATTAGACCCTATAAAAGATAGAGCCTTTAGAATCTTCTAGCAAAATTCCAGTTTAATTCAATTATTGGATCGAAATTCATACTTGTTATTATAAAATTGTGCGTGTAACCCAAATCCCTTGCATCAATTATCACGAAGAGCTTTAAAGATTTCACCAAATCTCATTAAATAGAAGAGCATGGAAAATATAATTTCTTGGTAGATGGGCATCTCATACCAAATAGTTTGGTAAAACAAAATAAAAGTATGGTTGAACCAATCCTTCCTAGAAAGGAAAAAAAAAAACAAGACAACAATCATAAGTAATATAAAATTCTTATCATACAAAAACTCTAATTCAAATTTTATTGTTGAATATTTCTTTTCAAGTAGCTTGTTCTAAGAGGTTTATAATCACTTGAATAAACTTATCTAAATATGTTGGAAATTCAAAATTAAAGGAAAATGCATTAAAAAACCCTAAATTAACTAGGAAATATTAAACTAAAAAAGAAAAATAACAAAAATAGCCTTTTTAGGGACAAACTTGAAGGTTTGTCGGACTTCTAATAGTTACAGCTAGTTGACTATCCTATAAAACTAGACTTGTAGAATATCCTTATAAGATTTGTTCATGATTCAATAGTTGAATTGAAAGTTATATGTCTTTTTATATTATCGGTTATTTTGCACAACTCAAACCTTTAGTTGGAATTAACCATATCATATCAGTCCATAAACATCCCTAAAAGGTTATTTATATAGTTCAATTATAGTCCACAGCTAACTAATAAGAACACCTACATAACAGATACTATTTGTAAGTTTGCATGCACACACCTTTGTTGCAAACAAAAATGCTTATATTATTAGGATTCATATTGTAGAATCCATGTAATTTGTCATCTTTTAAATGCTTATAATACTTCAAATACTTTGGGGGTTTCCCTTGTAATTCTATGAAGAAAAAAAAATTAATTTAAAGTTACTGTTCTTCCTTGACATGTGATTAATTTATGGTATTGTTTATGAGTCTTCCCCTAATAATAATAAATGCAATGAAATTGTCTAGTTATACGAGTTCAATATATGTAGCATACAAGTTTAATTCTATTAAAAATATTTAAAAATTATATTACATGCAAATATAATGTTAAGTAGAGAAATCATAAACATGTAACTCAATTAATTCACTAAAATGCATATAAACACACAGAATAGTATAGTATTAAACTTGAAGACAATAAAGTATTAAACTTAATTTCTATTTTCTAGATGCAATTACAAAGTGAATACTTGTTGAAAAAATCTTAACAAAAAAGTATATAATGAAGGATTCAATTATTTATCCTTAAACATAAATTACATGTCACTTGATACAAATAATTTTTTTCTTGCAAATAGTCTCCCAAAATTTTAACAGCTTTACTTTAAAAATAGGAAAAAAAAAAAACTTGATTTTCTCTCATAACTCAAGATCCTAAAGAGGAAAAAAAAAACTCACTAGAATGCAAAAAGACTCGAGGAAAAGGAAAAAGACGTGATTGATACTTTTATAACCAGGGTTGTCAATTTAATTCTAAATTAAGAGAATTAATTTTGATATTTTTATTAAATAAGAAAGCATTAAATACGTTTTAAAAAACATCCAAGACATTAATACATACGTTTTGGACTTTAAATTGTCTTGCTATTAAACATAAGAAATATATCAAATAATCAATGAATCTAAATGGATATTGATAATGGATTGACAAAACAAATTAAGCAAAATTTTTTTATATAATAAACTTAAATTCAAACCATTTTGAGCAGGTGGTGTGTCATATCCCAATTCTGGGTTATTCCCAAAAAATTAATTTTTTTATTCAAAATAAAAATAAAAAATAATAATAAAGGCTGACAACGTGGAGAAAGTAGGTCGGGAAATCAAGCTACAATTTTTGAAGGAAATTCAAGACCTAATTGTACCCCATTATGCCCAAAAATGAAGAAAAAAATGCAAATTCAAGGTTAAATTAAATGATTATTGGGTAAATTTGCATAAAAATTAAGTCCAATGACATAATTAAATTTTTAATAGGTCAATTTGATTTAATCATGGGCCAAATTAAATTTTAGTTATGTTTAAGAATTAATTTGGATCTAATTTAAGGATTTAATTAAGTGCAAGGACTTAATTATACTTTAAATGGGTCAAATTAATTTTATTTGGGGCTTAATTGATGAAAAATTAAATTTAGGAGCCTAATTTGGGCTTAATTGAGAATATTGGAATTTTAAGAGACCAAATTTAATTTTTACCAAGTTAATTGATTGAAATTAGGGGCCAAATTGCAAGAAAATTGAAGTTTTGGGGTCAATTAGGGGTTAAATTGACAAAATTTGAACCCAAGGACTAATATGCAAAAGGTGCCAAAAATAGGGGGCTTAATTGACAAAATCCGGGGGTCAAATTGAAGAAATTGAAAGTTTAATGGTCAATTAGGGGTGAAATTGCATAGATCCGAGACCAAGGACTACACTGTAAATGGCGCGCAAAATTAGGGTTCCAATTGAAGTTTCGGAAAAGGGCCAAATTGCTTTAAATTGAAAGTTTAGGGTCCAATAGGGGTTCTATTGAAATCAATTGAAAGCTGGAGGACTACATTGAACTTCAGAAAAATCCCTAATTTTAACCCAAAACGACGCCGTTTCTACTAAAAAAAAAAAAAAAGAGGACCAGACGACGCGTCATCTGGTAACTGTTCATTGTCTTCCCCGATTTTTGCCCGAAAATGACAGCTCAGGGAGCTACTTTTAAGGTGCATTTAATGCCTTATACGTCCACCAAAATTGACAAATCATGCACCAAAATGGTCACCTGAACTCCCTCTATCACCTTGTATCGTCCGTTCAGGCCTTTTAACATCAAAAACTGCTCCGATGATTGGCCTAAAGTGGCCACCTCAGGAGCCTTGGACTTTCAAATTTGACAGTTCAAGGTGCACACGTTGAACTAACGGTTGGGATGCTTACCAACCAAACTAAAGGCCACGATTTGGCACTATTAAAGATAAAATATCCCTCTTCCATTTCCTATAAATAGGGCTGCATTTCGTGGCCTGAGGGAGGAGAAAATTGAGCCCAAACTTTGGAAAAAAACAGCATCCTCCCCAGTTTTTCTGCAACAAGTCTCTCCCTCTTCACTCTCTCTCTCCACTGTGCTCTCAACGACCCCACCACCGTCACCGCTGGCTTGACCGCCACCCTCTCCACCACACTTATCCCTCTCCACTAACTACTTCTCCTTTTCCTCCACAGCGGCAGCAGCCCACTAGCACTACCATTTTTGTTTTCTTCCTTCTCCAGTATCGGCAGCAGCACCACCAACTCCTCCACAACCTTAGCCACAGTCCTCACGTCGGCCTCTCCTCGTCACGACCAGCCAGGCCTCCATTTAGGCACTCCAGCGTCAGGTAGCGCCACCCCACTGTAGCTGCAACTGAATTGATGCATGCAGAACGAGAATTCGTTCTGCATGCAGCCTTATTAATTTGCATGGTTGTTGGGTCAGGCCAGCAACCATGCGGGCCTAGGCCAGACCATTGGGTCCGGCCTAGCCTAAAAAATGGAAAAGGATACGTTGGGTCGAGATCAGCCCAACCAAAAGTTCCTTTGCTCGGTCCAGTTAGCTGGGCCGGCTCAGCCCACATATTTAATATTATATTATATATATTATATTATATTATAATATTATATTAAAAAAACAAAAAACAAAAAAAATTCCAAAAAATTTCAAAAATCATTTCAAAAAAATTATGATTTTCTTAAATATTTTATACCAATTTTGCATAATATCGGGTTGTATATTTACACTGTAAAATACAAATCCGGTATTAAAATACCAAGTTTTTTTCAAAATATTTTAAAAAAAACAAAAAAATATGTTTTGTTTTAATGCATACGGTCAAATCCTAAATATTTTCCTAGCATATTTTCATTAAAAGATTGCATCTTTCTCATGTTTTAAAAATCTAAAAAATGGATATCATAATCAATTTATGATCATCCATTAGGGTTTGACCAAAATATCAAAAACCTTTTTCCAATCTTTTTTTTAGGATCAAGACATAGACTATAATATTTGTGGGGTGTAAAATTACACGATAAAATACACCTTTAAGTATTAAAGATACAAGGTGTAAAAATACGATGCTAAAATTCAGACTTTAGAACGGTTAGAATTTAACCCGATAGGGTAGAGACTTTATCATGAAGAGAGATCTACCTTAAGCCTTAAAAAAGACAAACGAATAGAAACCCAACTTAGAAAAAAAAATCAAACAACAATGCAGCTTACCTTAGGTAGGGTATACTGGGAGTGATGCGTCTTTCCTTGCACAACCAGTCCCTTACTTAGACTCTCGCAGATCATAGGTTCCTAGTGACCATAATAATAGGTGACGACTCCTAAACATTAATCATAATTTTATGATTAAATCCAAAAACCCTTCCCAACACACAACACCTCACACTAGGAGGTACGACAGAGAGCCTCTGCCGTCGCCAGACGACGTCGCACCCCCCGCGATATGGTGTAAGCTCAAAACCCACGTATCATAAAGTTTTTTTTTCCTAAAAGTTTTGATGTTCTATATATCTAATTTTATTTATTTTTAACTTTGCACTATATAAATTATAAATAACTCATGTAAACTTTTAGTGTGGGATTGAGGTCTTTTGAGTTTGTAAACATTTGTCAATTCAGGGTTTTTTAAGATGAATTTCACATTAATTCATAGTTTTAAACATTTTAATATTTTATGTTAAATTACTTGTATTAGAGGATAATTTTAAGTAAAATTTTAACCCAAATCATGACAGCTAAATTAATCTCAAATATATCGATTATATGTTTTATTCAATTTTTCTAACATCCCATGCGAGGACATGGAATATAAATCATCGATATTCTGAAGTTAATATCTTCTTATTACAGGAATACATCGTCGACATCCACCTGTAGTTCAACAATGCTCTCTGCATAGCTGGGAGGGAACAGAACAGGATTCTGATTCCTTTCATGTCTTGATTGTGTTAAAAGTAGGCCTTCTATACGAACATTCCAGCCCAATCATTATCTCGAGCCTTCGGTGCTAGATAGTAGGCCTTCTGTACCACTTCCTTGACGGTGTTAAGAAAACGTTTTGAAATATCACAGCATGAACATCTGGCCATCCGTTCCAAATATTTATATGAAAAAATCAAAATTTACGAAAACAGTTCAAAGCATTTTGCCGTCTCATTTCGGAGAATATACGACCTAACCAATCATTGGTTTACCAGTACAGAAGAAGCAGAGAGACGTGCAATTTGTACGATCCTCGAGAAAGCAAACAATGTTGCCCACGAACACATGATCAAACTCTCTGCTGGTGCTATGTGGACCAGCTCCTCCCTCTTGGGCTCATGTCCTTCAGAGCCTAGTTCCCAAGTGGGCAAAAGGGCCGCATTCCAAAGTAGATAACCTTTTCCTTGTGTTCCCTTCCTTCTTCTTTTTTTCTGGCTTAGGAGTACATTTTTGTTTGTGCCAGCAAATGATAATTCTTTATGCGATTTCTGGACCACGGTTCATCCAAATACATGGTGGGGAATGACAGATGGTAGAGTATATCTGCTGACAAGGCTGTGCTCACCCAGTTGTCATCGAAGTAAGCTGGACTTTGGTCTGTGCAATTGTGATAATGAAGGAATTCATAGCAATTGGCATTTCTGATTGAGCTGGAAAGCTCTTCGTTCAAAGCTTTTGCTATCTTTGCCACAGTCCCTTTCGGTCCCCACATGAGGCCTTCGAGAATCTTATCCAACACCGATAGCATTTAATCTGAACTCGGAACCAGTGGTGGAACTAGGTTCGTAAAAAAGTAATTAATAAAAAAAATTAAAATAACTAATCATCTAGTAGAGGTGATCATTTTTAGTTCGGTTCGATTTTTATTAAAAAATAACCAAACTGAATTTTTTAAAAAAAACCAAAACTGGTTCAAACCGACCGGTTTCGGTTCAGTTCGGTTCGGTTTTTAGGACAAAAACCGGTTCAAACTAGTTTGGCACGGTTTTGCTCTGTTTTTTGCCAGTTTGGCTCAGTTTTTCGTTTTTTTAAGTTTTGGTTCGGTTCGATTTGATTTTTTCAGTTTTAGGCTTATAAAACCGAAATCGAACCGGTCGGTTTTTTCAAAATTTTAATCAGTTTTTTTCACGGTTTGGTTTTTTTAGTTTTTTTTCCGGTTTTCTCGGTTTTTTAGTTTTTTTGCTCACCTCTATCACCTAGTTTCCTGTCTTTACACGCCCTATACCAAAAAACATTTTCCCCGTTGTTTTCACTATCTCTCCTTCCTTTTAGGGTAGGGTTGTTTTATTAGCATTCTATTTTGTTTTTATTGGTGAGTTGTCATTGTATGATTTTGATCTTTATTGTTGTCCCTAATGTTTTAATTTCAGGTTGAACCATGAACAAAAAAAAAAGAGTTGATGTTTTTTAGAACCTAATGAACCAACTCCAGTATGTAAGTTGAATTAGTGATTAATTAGTGATTGAGCAACCCAAACCTCCTTCAGCTTATTAAGAACCTGGATTGAATATTAAGAAGCCTCTTACCAGAATTATAAGTATTGAACAAAAAATATTGGCATTGCTCATTTAATTCGAGCATAGATTAATTTAGGATTATATCAACTTAATTTTGATGTTTGAATATCCACTAACGAGTAAAAAATATCATCGTCGATTTCAGTCTTATTGGTTCTAAAGCTTTCATGGCTTGAATATTTAGAGAAAAATGTTGCATTTTATTTTCCTTACTATTTATTTGCAAGTAAACCAACTGGAAAGTAAGGATTAAACACATTACTTTTAAATGATTCAATTGTTGGAAGAAAGTCAATGATGGGGAACAATGTGTTTTTTTAACTCATATAGAAAAATATTCAAATTCAGCTCATAGATTTGTTGTGAGATGCTTAGAGAATTTGAAAAATCAATTATGCCATATTGAAAAGGTGGTTGGTAGGCAATCTTCTCAAGAAATAATAAATAATCGATTATATATTAAAGCCTCAATAGATATTGTTCATTAGCTCACATTTCAAGCATGTGCATTTAGAGGACATAATAAATGATCAGAATAAAAAAATCAGGGTAATTCTCTTGAAATGATGGAACTTTTAGCATCATACAATGAACAAGTAGGTGTTGTTATTTGGGATAATGCTCTACAAAATGATATATACATATCACATCAAATTCAAAATGAAATTTTGCATGTCTTTGTTAGAAATGTTCATTCTTCAATTCGTCATGATATTGGTGATGCAAAATTTTGTTTAATTATTGATGAAACTCGATATGAATCCAGAAGAAGGCAAATAGCCCTTGTTATTAGGTTTGTTGATAAAAATGAATTTATACAAAAAAAATTTTTTGACATATTACATGTTAAAGATTCAAATGCTATCTTTTATTTTATCTCATCATAATTTTTATATTCAAGATATAAGAAGTTAGGGGTATGGTGCTAGTAACAGACATGAAAAGTGGAACGATTTGAAAGCTTTATTCATTAAAAATTATCTTTATGTATTTCACGTACATTACTTAGTCTATCAATTACAATTGTCTTGATGAATTGGTCTTCATAATCCTTTTTTTAACATTTTTTTTCCTAATATTATCTTTTGTATACATGAATTTTATTTTTAAAAATAAAAAAATATTATTTTCATATAATATTTCTGAAGTGCAACCTTGATAATATTTTTTTTATTTAATATATATGTCTATTTTTAATATCATTTGATTGAATAAAAAAATAATTTTAATAAAAAAATTTAGTAAACATAACAAGATAAATGTTTCATCTTGCAAGATTAAATATCTTAATCTATATTTATCTTTTAATATTTTCAATTTTATTTTTAGTTATTATTAATACTTTTTTTCTGTTTATTAACACACATAGTTTTTAATTTTTTTTTATTATATATATACATGAGCTTTTCAATTTATATTAATTTTTTAATATGCAAAAATGCATAAAAAATATCTGAGCAAGAGTCGCTAGTATAGCTCGTGTAATCAAAACCTTCAAGAAGAATTGACATGCATGTGCATAACATTAACATTATATATCAATATTAATAATGTATTAAAGTACATAAATAAATAAAGACACCGACATGCCCTTCATAAGCATCTCAAGAAGCAAACATAATATATTAAATTCACTGAATGCTTAGAACTTTGAGAAGTCATCGCAGCTGAATAATTCGCGTCATCCTTTCTGCTGAATAATATCAACAATTTGTGTCCCAACTCCCAAGTACCAACCAACCAACAGTGCAATGTGCCCAGAGGCTGCTTGGTTAAATTTCTTTTATCTATCTACCAAGAAATTCAGATCATTGTAATCACTCTTTCTCCAACCCTTTATACTGTGAACACCGATGTTAAAATAGGACAATGAAAAACAGGTAAAAAACAGCAATTGTTGGCAGTGATTGTTTTGAAAATAAATTAAAATAATATATTTTTTAAAAGGAAGAAAGAGACTAGGAGGGATATTTGGTCCACACGTGACGTAACTGAGCTCTTATAAAAATCAGTTTGGACAGGCTGCGGCCATGTTTAATGGCTAATGCATATACAGTTCATCAATTACTATTGAGATCTGAGGCGTGAGAGAGGCCATCCCTTGTGCATTATTAGATTAGATCAGGAAAAAAAAAAATTGTTTTCCTTGCAAGTTGCAACTTGTAGCCAAAGCTTTTCTGTGATACAGGACATGTGTGCTTTCTGCTCTTATCATGCACTGTTCCTTGCCCACCATCCGTTTATAACGGTAACCAGATTATAAACTCCAACTATTACCAGACTTCAACCAAATTACAAAAAAAAAAATAAAAAAAAAAACAGAGAGAGAGAGAGAGAGAAGAGAGAAAAAGGAAGCTATTTTAAGTGGGTATGAAGGAAAAGAATAAGTAAGATGAAAGAATGGTATGAAGGAAAAGAACAGTGGCCACCCTGAAAAAATAATATGTAAAGACAGGGCACCTAATTGTAAATGAAAAAGCGAAGACAGGACATGTTCTTGTCTGTATTAGATCCATGCATTTAACAA
>Ga0325405_1006300_pt1 | contig 11992 bp, 10 predicted proteins | sample PopdelMetagenome_21_FD_205663 | JGI IMG/M metagenome (GOLD analysis project Ga0325405, IMG submission 205663) | Populus deltoides microbial communities from Bellville, Georgia, United States - Xylem-Control-R2 | ecosystem: Host-associated > Plants > Phyllosphere > Stem > Wood/Secondary xylem...
ATACACCACCTCAATCTTAGTTTAATGGCAGGCCTCCAAGTCATTAGATGTGAACCTGATCTACCAGCAAATAATCATTTTAATCAAAACATAGCCATTCAAATAATTTGAGTGCTAAAAAATAATTGGTTCCAAATCAACGATTTTCATCAAAACATAATAATCATTAGCCCGACTCTTACGCACAATTTTCTCACGACAACCCATCAAAAAAGAGTTCAATAACAAGTTTTCCAGATCAAACCATCAAGAACAAGGGTTTGATAACCAAGCTTCGTATTAGTAATGATAATAAATCCTCTAGCTTAGGAATCTCTATAGGATGAAGATACAGGGGAAGATTTGAGGAATTTGAAAGCCAAAACACATCATTCATTTCACCCTGATATCAAGGGTAACAACAACACACATCATTACGCAGACATGACTTTCTACTATTATACAGAATCATGACCAGCATTTGATCGGGGATTCAACAAGACATGAGTACAACTACTACTTCGAACTAAGAGACGATTAAAAGAAGCGCAGGAGTAAATTCTGAGATGATTTAATGACCCCATGACCCGATTAGACATTCTTGACCACAACGATATTTTAGCACCTTGTATCCATTTAACCTATATCTTCATCTCATATGCCGACTCTCTATGCTTAGCCCATCTCACCTCTACCTACACATTAATTACAGGCCTTGCTCAATCCATTACCGATACCACCCCAATAAAACCAAAGCACACTCGCTCATGTTAACACTAGCAAATCCCTTCTATAGAAAGAACTTTATAAAAACCTTACCAACCAAAAGCCGCCAAGGCTAAGCTAACATAAAAAAAGCCAAAAAGCACTAAAAATATTTCAATTTTAGCTTATCTAAAACATTAATACATATTATAACATGGCGCTCTCCTGCAAATCTAAACTAGTTATACTGCGAGTAGTTACTGTTGTACCAATAATTCAAGAGCAAGTCTAGCAAACTCTACGTCCAAAAAAGCACGGCCCCAAGAGCCCCAAAGGCTACAGGTAGTTCAAAAGTAGCATACACCATTGAGTAGATTCATCAATACAAACCATTAGGCAGTATGCAGAACAAATAAGATAGAAAGGGACTACCACCATCAGAATCCACCATATGCTGATTGAATCTCCTTTAAGATGGCACTGCAAATGAAAATGTTTGCAAAATGAGCATATAGTTCCAGATTATTCCAACAATGCCATAAACATAAAGAGTTCAGAAACGAAATTGCAGGCCAAAAAAAAAAAGGGTGAGGCCTATTAGGGTTGCACGGTTGCTCTCATAATCCCCAATTAACCAGCAAGCACCAATATAGTATTACTGGTTACTGTTACTGTTACTATCCCAAAAGTTTAAAAAGGAAAAGAAGATGCCAACATCGACAGGAGAATGGAAAGCAGGGTCTGTTCTTATTTGCTTTTTGGATAAACATAGAAAAAGTAGAACAAAATAATGAAGAGAACAAATTCTTGCAACTATTTTTTTTGAAAAAAATGACCATTGAGAAACTTACTATATGTAGATGTATCAATCTGCTCCGGTAGCTCCTTTATATCCACCTCAAACCTCTCTTGAACCTGCAATCAAACTAACAAGTTTTAGAACAAGCAAGAAATTTAAGAAAACAATACAAATTTGATGAAACAAAAATAATTGCAGGACCTGGTTGAGAACATCAGAGTCGGAAGCTGATGATACAAAGGTAATTGCTAGGCCCTTTGTGCCAAACCTACCAGCTCTACCAACCTGTCATGGATTTAAAAAAAAAGCACAACTGTAAGACATTTCAACAAATATGATGCTCTGGAAAGGAAAGCCAGCAAGCAGATAAGTTGAACAAGTTCAGTTGGATTTACCCTGTGCAAGTAAGTGTCAGCAGAGTCTGGCATGTCATAGTTAATAACAATGTTGACACGTTCAATATCAATACCCCTGCCAACCAAATCAGTGGCAACAAGAATCCTTTTATGACCCTCCTTGAAACCCTTGTAGCGCATCAACCTGCAAATGGGATACATTCAGCACAGAACATATCACTACTAAAACTATATTACAACTACAGTACACATGCTAACCAAGTGCCAGAACAGAAGTGCATTATATTATTGAAATTAAAATACACTCAAAATGACAGTCACTTCTAAGATAAAAACCGCAAAACTCATTTTCAATGAGGTCATAAAAATCAACATAAACCCATAACAAAATACAGCATCCGATGCATAGTGAAAAGTAAGGTGTAATAGCCTAGAAAGAAACCAAGTAAATTTCAATTCCATGTCAACAACACACATTCCATACACAATCAAATCCATACCAAAGAAACAAACCAATACCATAAAAATTAACAAGTTTACTATGCATATTCTAGCTTCACAAATGAGGTTTCCAAGACTACATCCAAAGCAAAGGAATATATGAAGCACTCAAATTTTGATTTTTTCAAAACATGGGTTTGCAAAAAAAAAAAAAAACCAACACCATTTTTACGTTGTTCTGAAAAATCCAAAACCATGGTAATAAAACATAATCAAACACCAAAAACACGATTCATGCACCAAACCCTACCCAACTCTCAAATGACCCTATACTGGCATTAACAGAAATACCATTGATATGAATTAAAGCAATTAATTTCGTCCAGAATAAATGCACCAGCAGACCAAGTTAACCAAAGGCAAAACAAAGTAAATTACAACATGAGAGGAAAAAAAAGACCCTGAATGACTGCAGCAGGGTGTTTATAATAATATAACATGTAAAATCTACAAACCTTTCTTCCTGTGACATGCCAGAATGGATGCAAATAGAGGGGAAATTACACTCCACGAGTAACTTGTTCAGCTCAGCTGCTCTGCTCACACTTTTAACAAAGATAACAACTTGATTGAAGTCCAATGCATCAAGAAGATCGTTCAACTTCCGATTTTTCTCCAGCTCAGTCAGTTTGATGTAGTGCTGCCATTCCAATTTTGATTGTCAGATGGAGGTTCAAAAACTGGTATAGTACTGTCTTGTCAAGAGAAGAATTATAACATTGGCATGGCATCACCATCCCCCAACCAATTGGATTCCTCAATGTGGAGCATTGTTTTGAAGGTTCAAGGATGAAAACATCTCTCACAAAGAGCCAGACCTGTCCCCAGTGAAAAGCTAGCCTCAATGCAATTCCTTTATTTCATACTTGAGACCTTATTCTCTCATTAATCTATATCCTCTCTCCATATGGTACGACCACATCTCCACTTTCCATCTTCTTCACTCATTCTACATCTGCTCTGTCCCACCTCTCTTTCTCCTTCCTACCCTCGTATTTCTTAACCCATTTTTTTCCTCTCCTCACTATCTTCTCACTCAAACCCCAGCCCTATAGCATTGTAACCTGGAATTGTCTAGCTCCTTTAAAACCACTGTAAAACAACAACACGAATCTGAATGCATACCTGTACAAGACCATGGAGGGTCAACTTGGCTTCATCATCGACGTAAATTTCCATTGGCTGAAAGGAACAAATGTCACAGTAAATCATATTAGGAGCCTTCGTGAAGCTAATGCTATCCAGAAGGAAATGATAGATGGATTTGCATCCCTTCAATCGAGATTCCGGTCCATATGAATCGTCTCCTTGCAGATACTTTTTAAAGTCATAACAAGCAAGTCCACTGTAGCTCAACAGAACTCTATTTTACAACTGAAGTCGCCACAGATAAAGGAGAACCCCCCCACCCCATCCAACAAATTGCCACTCCCCAACCCCCCCCCCCCCAAAAAAAAAAAAAAAGTAAAAGGGGCACATCCTAGCAGAGGTAAAAAAAAAACTAAAAAATTAGAAAAAAGAGAGAGACACAACCACACCCCACTTTGGCACCTGCCACGAACTTGAGGCTTGTGATTCCCAACCCAACAAAATACAATTTCCTCACAGTGACCACTTATCACCACTATTCCTGATGGAGAACTGAATCTTAAATATCTATAGAAGACTCACAGAGACATCTGGCAATATTAAAAAGAAAAGACTTCTAAATTCAAGTAGAACTGGCCATAGGACATTACATCTTGCATGAATTTTTTGCAAACTGGGCGGATTTCTTTGCTGAGTGTTGCAGAAAACATCATAACTTGCTTATCATGAGGAGTCAACTTGAAGATCTCCTGAACATCTCTCCTCATGTCTGCAGAAAATATCAATTATACAAAGAAATAAGGAATATGCATGATTAATACATTAATATCAAATTAAGATGGAGAAAAAAGGACCTCTGGGCCAAGATTTTAGGATAAAAACATACCGAGTGATTCCAGCATTTTGTCACATTCATCAAGGATAAAATGCCTGACATTCTTCAAAGAAAGGTCTTTATCTCTGGCCAGTGCCAGAATTCTTCCAGGAGTTCCAACAACAACATGAGGGCATTCATTTTTCAGTAGATCTTTGTGAGTTTTGACATTGACACCACCATAGAAAACAGCAACCTTTGTATCGGGCAAGTAAGTACTGAACCTCTCAAACTCGTGACAGATCTATTAAGTAAAAAATAGTAAAAAAATGAGGAAACATGCATTGCAACACGGAGCAAAAGTAAAATAAGTAAATGGGAAGTCAAGTTTGTTACTTTAAAATTACCTGGTAAGCCAACTCTCTAGTGTGACATAGAACAAGGGCAATAACTTGTCCAGAGGTAGGCTCAATTTGCTGAAGAGTAGACAGAACAAAAACAGCAGTCTTTCCCATTCCAGATTTAGCTTGGCAGATGACATCCATTCCCAAGATGGCTTGGGGAATACACTCATGTTGCACTGATGAATTACCAAAGAAAATTGTACGGAAGGAACCCTTGGTAAGTAAAACATAACCTCTCTGATCCTTTAATTGAAAGGGTTTACCATAGAAGAATACAGCTCCAAAATCAAGATTGTGATAATTGTATATTACCTGAAAAGTTAAACACCACAATGATTTAAGGGTGCAAAAAAGACATCAACGAACATGGGAAAGGTACAAATTCAGTTAATAAAAGTGCTAGCGCATTCAGATAAAAGCATAAAAATAAAAAAATGGAGCCATGCATGCCACTCAAATTTATATATTAATATGCATGATGTCATTGGATACTGTATACTTTTTTGGGCAGACAGTCAAAGTTTATTAGCACGGCTAAAAAACACTATTTCAACACAAATCCCTTAGAAGAAGTAAAACTTGTACATTAAAGACAATACTAAAGTAAAAACTGAGAAAATCAGAAGAGCATAGCAATAGATTACCTTCAGAAGGATGCTCAAAACCCGAGTCAACAATGGACCGAAGAAGCTCTGGCTTCAAAAGGAAGTCTCTGAATCCCGAACTGTGAATTCCAACATATCCCCTGTACACCAAAAAATAAAACACCAACGTAAATAAAAACACAAACAAAACTACAAGACACAAGCTTGGACAACTGATCTATCAATCTCCATCAAAATTTATAAAAATCCAGCCTTTCAACACACAAAAAAATACTCACTTCTTAACGGCTTCGCCGTTAACTTTAGCTCCGACGGAGTCAGGTGCTTTGTCATCTTCTTCTTCGTAGTCGAGAAGCTCCTCCTCGTAAGCATCGTTGTCTCTTGTTTCACCCATGATTTCTACAACAAACAAACACAGATCTCGAAATTAGTGTAAATGAAATTAGGGTTTTTTAACGAAAACGAAGATAGATCTAATAAATTAGGGTTTTGCAGTGAAATTGAGTTGTGAATTGGAGAGAGAAAGGGGGAATACCTGCGAAAGTAAAATGAAGACGGGGTTTGGGGGCTTAGGGTTAGGGTTTGCTGCAAAGTAAAATGGTTAGCGAGAAATTTAAAGAAAATACTTTTTTAAGAGAGATAGAAAGAGAGAGAGCAAAGGCCCGTAGCGTAGAGCTCAACAAGATAGAGGTTTAAGGCTTTGTGAGTGAATGACTTTTATAGTAAAGAGGGTGTGTGAGAGAGAGAGGGAGGCAGGGAGATATTTTGTTGGAGTTGACATTAATGGCCCTGTGGTTCGTCATTAATTTCGATTGAGCTTTTTGTTTTTCCAACTTATCTTTTACACTTGCTTTTCCTCTTTTTTTTCTTTAGCCAAGATTGGATTTTAATGCAATTTATTTGGCAAAGTCTATTTTTGCGTTTATACCTGTATTTTAAAATATTAAATTAATATTTTTTTAAGTATATTGTAGTAATTTTGATATGATGATATCAAAAAAAATATTAAAAAATTATTTAATATATTTTTAAATAAAAAATATCTTTGAAAAATATCGTTCAACAACACAGTACTAAATTTATATAAAATATAGATTATTTGATCAATTATGGTTTGAATTTAAAATAATATTTTAATTATTTTTAGTATTGTTGTAGAATTTTATATATATATTATAATATTATTTCAAGATTCAATTATGTTGTTTTTAAAAAAAAAAAAAACTCAAGAATCCATATTGATTTTTAATATCTTTAAATGAAGTGAATGTTTTGAAGAATATTATGTATTTGTTTCGAAGATATTAACAAATGCTATTCATTTATTAAATGCACCCTAAGAAGTGGACTATAAATTTGTTATTTTATTTTGTTTTTTAATCATTGGATATTCCAATTATTTTTCTTTCTAGGTAAAATTTTTCCCTTTCAGCATCCTCTTAATTATAAAGGTAGCTATATTATATTGAATGATCATTTATATGCCTATATGTGGTAAGAGTGGCCATAAGAGTATTCTTTTAAAATTCAAAAGGATTTTTCTTTTCTTTTTTGGGTGAGAGTGGTCTTAATTTTTCATTTAAAAACAAAATTACTTTGATCCATAATTTTTAAAATTAAACTTTACATCTTATGATTTATAAATTGTATAACCCTTATGCCAAAAAAACTCGAGTTAGGTTTTTTTTACTTATTTTCAAATTTAATTATTTTTCTAGTTAGTCCTCCAACATTTGCTTTGCTAATAATTAAATTTTAAATTTTATTTTATTCTTTTATAAAATTATCTCATTTTTATTTAATTTTTTTTTTGTTATTAAACAAGATCATTGAGATCTTTTTAAGATATTTAGATTTTAGAGAGTATTTTTTTATAAAATTATCTCATTTCTATTTAATTTTTTTTTTGTTATTAAACAAGATCATTGAGATCTTTTTAAGATATTTAGATTTTAGAGAGTATTTTTTTATAAAATTATCTCATTTCTATTTAATTTTTTTTTTGTTATTAAACAAGATCATTGAGATCTTTTTAATATATTTAGAGAGTATTTTTTTTTATAATATTAACAAGCATTTTTTATTTTATTTTAGTCATTATTTTTTTTGGATTTTTTTTATTATCATTAGTTTTTTAAATTAATTAAAATTATTGAACTCTTTTAAATCAATAAACCGGGTTCTAGATTTTCTTAATCCTTTAAAAATATTATCCTTTATTTCTAAAAACAAATTCACGTGGAAGCTAATTTTGAATTCAAAATAGCCCAACCCACCAAGACTACAAGAAGCCCATTTATTCACGATCTAATCCTCATGATTGCCAACCACTGCCAAAACTGTCTTCATTGGTCATGGCTTCATGCTCACCATTTGTTCTTCCAATTAGAGCCAAGCAACAAGATTCAGGTAACTGTCTCAAACATCCATATACGACATGTTCTTCAAGTATAACGTTATATATCCATTCTGAATCTTGTTTCACAGGAATACATGGAACCGATTCTGGTATGCAAGAAATTAAGATTCTTGGGGTCCATGATTTTTTTCACAACTCTTCAACTGCTAGACGTTGCTGTGTTAGAGTTAAGGTCAGAGTTCATGTCACTCTTCCTGTTTAAAATCATAAGTCTTGCTTATATTATGACTCTCTGAGCTCCAATGGTGGAGTATTCAGACTTGCAAGAGCATATAAATGTTCATTGTTGCATTAATTTTCTTTAACGGTACACCACATGCTAAATATAGGCTAATCTGATTGTTAGTGTGATGATAGGCTGCTCCAGGTAATCGAAACACGAAGCCGAATAGTATGATTTGTGCTGACTGTGATGGAAATGGTAAGCTAACTAAAGTCAATCAGCCCATCTTAGAAACGTGATAGAAAATGCGGCTACTGATTTAGAGTTTTGTTTCGTTGTCCAATTACCAGGTGCTGTTCTGTGCTCTCAGTGCAAAGGTAGTGGAGTGAACTCTGCTGATCTTTTCAATGGCAGATTTAAAGCTGGTGACTCATGTTGGCTTTGTGGGTAAGTACTCATCGCAGGCCAAGGACCACAGAGTTTAATCAGTACTTGATCTTGTGGACTGTGGCACACATGAATCACTTCTTATTTATTATCTTGCAGGGGCAGAAAGGAAATGCTGTGTGGGAATTGCAATGGAGCCGGATTCATCGGTGGTTTCATGAGCACTTTTGATGAGTAGAAGCATCTGTATGATACAATTGGATGGAGATATTCATGTAATTGCAGCCAGTCATGTGTTTAATCTGTTCAAATGGATAAACACAAGATCCAATATGGGCTCCCTGACTGTTTCTGTATAGGTTCAACAGTATATAACGATAATGCAGATATCATGTTATTCTGTATTGATGTCAGTGGTTATTAATTTGCATAAGATACTGTGATATTTCTTGAAACTGCTGATGTACAAAACCAGACAGATCAGTAGGTAATGGAAGGAGTTGAGATTTCTACCTTTCACTGTAGCAGGTGGAACTTCACAATATATCTGAATATTTATTGCGATGGCAGTACTAGAGAATCCTTCATCACATGGCTACCAAATCCAAACAAGACTAGTATTTTTGCGTACTAGCTGGTGGCAGCATGCAAATATGATCTGTCACACCATCTGAGATGCTAATGGCTCCTCATGAACTCGCTCCTCTGTTGTTGGAGAGAAGGAGTTGCCTCAGATTCAGGATAGAGCACATGAAAGGCATTCATTGCCATCCAGCTTTAACCAATTTCACTTCTTTCACCCCTGTTCTTGCCAAAAACTGTGCATGCATCACTCCCCTTTCGTTCAAGAAATCCAAGCCAGTCACAGAAACTGCAACCGCTGGAAACTCACTCCATTCACCTGCTGATACATCTTGCAGAATCTCAAAATTACAGCCAAAGTAGTCATGGTTTGATCATTCTGGTATACTTTAGACCCCAAAACATATCATTCATCAACACGTCTTCTCTTTCTTAGTCCTTTTCTCACTCCCGAAACAAGGATGAATCAGCACCTATCCTTTGGTTTTAATATGACAATCTCCTCTCCTCATTGTTCTGATTGCAACCTGGCGTGTTATGTTTCATCCAGCACCATCTCCAGAAAGAAACAATCGGAGAAAGATCAGCCTGCTTAATAAGCCAACGGTCAGAGCTCGCATTGTTACATAGTCATTCAAGTGAGCTGAAACAATCATCATAACCAATCGGAAGGCGATTCTCCGGTGCCAAACGATAGTCAACAGAGAGGACAATGGACTGAGACGCCACAGATAAATCTCCAGGGAAGTGATTGAACCCAAGCCATGTGGTTGAGCAAAAGCAAAAGCAACCTCCATGAAAATGAACCACAACCGGAAGCTGAATCATGGAATCAGGAGTATCAGGAAGGGACAATCTTGCAGTTATTTTCTTAGATGAGTCAATGGTCACATCTTTGAACTTGAATCCGTTGGAATATGATTTGGATGAGGCAGGCACTATTCCTGGGGCAAACCGTTTTACCAACCCATCAGAAAAGACTTGCAGGAAGCCAGGTATCTCTGCAACTATAGACATTTTGGTTAACAAAATGAAGGTGATTAAGGCCCTGATATCTCACACAAAGCAATGGAGAATATAGTGTAAGGATATAAAGGATCATATGGCTATGCTGATGAGTAGTGGCAATGTGCAAGGTCAGAGTCAAGAGGAATAGGATGATCATTTGAAGGGGCAATGCATTAATTAATCAGAAAACCAATGTTATATAACCTGATAACATGATGGGCAAAGCTGACTGGAAGATGCCATGTTTACTAACACCAAAAAATGTTAGGTTGGTCATCTAAAGGAACCAGCCATCTCAGGATTTACAAGAGCCAAAATTCATGAATCATGATCATGCTTTTCTTTGAGGTTAAGATTGCAAGACCTGAGAATTTTTAATAAACTGTTCAGAAAAAATAAAGGGCAATTGGCCAACTTAATCTTCTGGTGTTTCTTCAAAATTGCTGATGCGCTTGAGCAATCTGTTTTATTTTAATATTTTCTCTGAATAAAATCCAGTAATACAAAGTCTGAAAGATCAGTTAGTTATGGCAGGAAATGGAGGTTTCTACCATTGGCTATGGCAATAAAAGGTTCAAGATGTTCTGTGTTGTGACTCCTATCACCATCAGCCCTTATGAAGAAACTCTGATAAACCATTTGTGGATATGCACTTCATTGAGAATATTTATTTCAATCTTTTTTTATTATAATATCAGAGCTAGAGATCCTTCCTCCTAACATTTTGTCAATTTCTATGATTTAGCAAACTGGAAGCAGGCACCTGTGATCTATATGAAGGACTCCTGAGATGCTAATGGATCTTCATAAACTCACTCATCTGTTGTTGAAGAACGAGAGTTGCCTCAGATTTGGGATAAAACACATGAAAGACATGATCTTGCCCCTCAGCTTCCACCAGTGTCACTTCTTTCACCCCTTTCTTTGCCAGAAACTGTGCATACATCACTCCCCTTTCATTCAAGAAATCCAAGCCAGCCACATAAACCGCCACTGCTGGAAAAGCACTCCATTCAGCTGCAGATACATCTTGCATCTCGAAGTTACATCCAAAGTAATCGCGGTTAGACCCTTCTGGTATACTTAGACCCCAGAACATGTCATTCATCGCCACGTCTCCTGGTGGCCCTTCAGACATCTCTTTCTTAGTCCTTTTCTCACTTCCAAAATAAGGATGAATCAACATCAATCCTTTGATTTCAACCTGATAGGTTTTACTCCTTACTGCCCTGATAGCAACCTGGTGTGTAATGTTCCCTCCAGCACTGTCTCCGGATAGAAACACTCGAGAGAGATCAGCCTGCTTAAGCCAAGGTTCAGAACTCACATTGTTACTTAGCCATTCAAGTGAGCGGAAACAATCATCGTAAGCAATCGGAAGGCGATTCTCCGGTGCCAAACGATAGTCAACGGCAAGGACAATGGACTGGGATGCAACGGAGAAGTCTCCAAGGAAGTGATGGAATCCAAGCCAGGTGGTTGAGCAAATACAAAAGCCACCACCATGAAAATAAACCACGACTGGAAGCTGACTCACAGACCCTTGAGTATCAGGAACGAACAACCTCGCGGTTATTGGCTTCGATGAGTCAATCACCACATCCTTGAAGTTGAACCCGTCCGAATATGATTCCGCTGAGTCAGGGACGGTTTCTGAGGCAAACCGTTTTACAGAACCATCAGAAAAGACTTGGAGGTATCCAGGTGCTTCTGCAACAATGGACATTTTTGTTAAAGATGGATATATTCAAGGAGATTAAGGCCTTGAAGTTTCACAGAAAGCAATGGAGACTGAGTGCAGGGATATAAAGGATTATACGGTTCTGCTGAGATATAAGTAAAGGTGATGGGCAGCAGTTCAGAGTCGGAAGAGGAACAGGATGATCATTTAGAGGGCATTAGGAAATCAATATATTATTATTATTATTATATAAGCGGAATTGGCATGAAAATTTCATTCAAGAAAAAAAGAAGAAGATGGAGTCTCTGTTAGGTTGATCACGTAAAGATGTGGCAAATAATTAGTCAACCTAACTCTCTCAGGTAGTCAGGGGCAGCAAGAACCAAATTCATTAAAAATAACAACATTTATGACTTTTATCGCGCCAGATAGGGGTCGAACCTATGACCTTCTGCTTAGGAAACAGACGCTCTATCCACTGAGCTACAGGCGCTTATTCA
>Ga0325405_1006304_pt1 | contig 11989 bp, 10 predicted proteins | sample PopdelMetagenome_21_FD_205663 | JGI IMG/M metagenome (GOLD analysis project Ga0325405, IMG submission 205663) | Populus deltoides microbial communities from Bellville, Georgia, United States - Xylem-Control-R2 | ecosystem: Host-associated > Plants > Phyllosphere > Stem > Wood/Secondary xylem...
TTTTTTTTTCAATTTCACCGTTTGTCATTAAAATATTGGCCTTGAGTTTTGTGATTTTTTTTTATTGGGTTATTCTAAGTGTGGGTTAGTCAAGTTAGCTCAAATTTTATTTTTCAATAATTTCTTTATTTAAATTCGGTGTTTTTTTGCTAGGTTTTTCTTTTGGAAGTCTAATTTTTTTTTTATCTCGATCTTATATCATGGGTGACGGATTAGTCGAGTTAACCTGAGTTGACTCAGGTTTGTTTCCCTCGACTTTTTTTTAAGATATATATTTTTTAATTTTATCGTTTGACATTAAATTAGTGGCCCTTGACCTTTGCTATTTATAGCTTTTATTTCTATTAGGTTATCCTAATAGCGGGTAAATAAATTTAACCCGGATTACCACTGTTTTTTTATTTTTTTATTAAACTTGATTTTTTTTACTAAACTCTTCTTTTGAAATTTTATTTTTTTATTCCAATCTCATATTGCGAGGTATTGGTTAGTCAAGTAACCTGAGTTAACTCGAGTATTTTGATTCGACGTTGTATTTTTAAATTTTTTTTTTCATTATTTTTCATTTGATTATTATATTTTGAGCTTTACAATATTTTTCAATTTCTTTTTCTACATGTTATTTTAATTCCATATTTCAAGCCATGTGTTAATAAAATTAATCTTTATTTGCTCAAATTGTAGTCAACTAAATCTTTTTTTTAATACATTAGAAAAAACTTTACTCGGCCACGATTATTTATACCTGAAACAAAGAGTGTAAAATAAAAAGGCAAGAAAAACCAAAGCGGTGAGGAACGACGTCGTGCGAATTCATTGAAACTCAATAAGTTAAATCCGTTAAAACCCCTCTGTAAACCGATAACTTCATTAATCAACGGTTACCACCTCAGGCTACGTTCCCGGTCGATCAGTCTCCGATCAAAAAGTCAGGTAACTCAATTTTTCTCAGAAAAAACTAAATCAAAAACATTGCTTATAAATTCAATAATTTCATCTAAAAAATCTTTGCAGGAAATGGATCAATCACGGCAAGTATTCACCGTCGATCTCCTAGAACGGTACGCATCAAAAGGCCGTGGTGTTATCACCTGTATGGCAGCAGGAAACGACGTCATCTTATTAGGTACCAGCAAAGGCTGGCTTATTCGACACGATTTCGGCGCCGGCGGTTCTTCCGGTACTCAATTCACATTCAAATTCTTCCGGTTGTCTCTGTCAAAGAAGCAAATCTCTAATTTTCTTCCTTGAAATGTTAGATTTTGATCTTTCTAGTGGACGGCCTGGCGATCAATCTATACATAGAGTGTTTGTGGATCCTGGTGGTAGCCACTGTATCGCCACCGTTATTGGTGGAGGTGGTGCGGAGACGTTTTATATGCATGCTAAATGGAGTAAGCCACGTGTGCTTGGGAGGTTGAAAGGTTTGATCGTTAATGCTGTTGCTTGGAATCGGCAACTGATTACTGAAGGTAATTAGTTTTGATTTTTTTTATAATTGCTTGTTTTAAAGAAAAATCTTAGTTTAAATGTGTATGTTAATTGTGGATTAAAGTGAAAAAGTAAAAGCTCAACCCTGTGGAAATTTATGTTAGTTTCGTTTTGTTGTAAATTTTATTACTGTGTCTGTGAATTGTGATTTCAAGTTAGAGAGGGGTTTGTGATGTGTTAGTTTGATTTAACTTGCTAAATTATGGTATAATTTTGATTAAAGTGAAAAAAGATAGAAGTTTAAGTGATTATGATATCCTTTTGAGTTACTTGTAGAAAGTGACTGGAATTAATGGTTTTGATGAATTGTGAAGTATGTTTTCTTGTGCAGCGTCAACGAAGGAAGTTGTTATTGGGACTGATAATGGTCAGCTGTTTGAGATGGCTGTAGATGAGAAAGATAAGAGGGAGAAGTATATAAAGTTTTTGTTTGAATTAAAGGAATTGCCTGAAGCTTTCATGGCTTTGCAGGTTTGCTCTTTCTTTGATTGATAAAAGTCGTTAAATTTGAAGGAATTGCATTTTGGGATTAATTATAGGGCATGTATGTCTGTGCTTAAGTAAATGATCTCTTGTTGGTTGCAGATGGAAACGGCTAGCTTAAGCAATGTAACCAGATATTATGTGATGGCTGTTACTCCAACACGACTTTATTCTTTTACTGGAATTGGATTATTGGAGGTAAGTTTGTTTCTGATATAAATTCTGTGTGCTATCATGAAGTAACTGATTGTTGTAGAACTCTTTATCTTCTTTGTGCTTTTGATCCTGAATTTGTTTGTGGCTGTGCTATGAATTTCTTACCAAGTGACTGGAACAACTCGTTATTGGCTTGCAGCAGTTTGTTTTACATGATATTGGCTATAATTCAAATTGAATTCTTATTAGTTGTTAGCATTTGTAGACAGTTTTTGCTAGTTACTTGGAACGCGCGGTGCATTTTATGGAACTGCCAGGGGAAATACCAAACAGGCATGCACTTCTCATTGCCTAAATTTATTCAAGTTTCTTTACTTATTTATTTATTTTTGTAATCTGTAATTTATGGTTTTGTATGATGACTTGGGAACAGTTATTTTCCATTTTTTCTTGAACTTTCTGACCATGAAGCTCCTGTGCTGTTTTGGTCATCTATCAGTGAATTGCATTTTTTTATCAAGCAAAGAAGAGCAATGCATTTTGCATGGCTTTCTGGAGCAGGTATCTATCATGGTGGCTTAAATTTTGGAGCGCAGCATAGGTAAGGAATATCATTCTTGACTACTCCCTTTATATGCACAGAAGCATCTGTTAAAGTTCTTTTATTTGTCACATTTTTGTAAATGATAAAAAATTGTGTTGCTGGTACAGCTGTGTTCCACTGATGTCTTAGAAAATGGCTATTGTATTTTCTCTACATATGCCGCTTGTTAGTCCTCAATGTTTTAGCAAATGCTTTTTCTATTGCAAAACCTTTACTTACAGTTGTTCAATGTAAATTTCTTGGGCAGTTACATAAATGGTGATGAGAATTTTGTGGAGAATAAGGCTCTTTTGGACTATTCAAAATTAAGTGATGGTGTTGATGCAGTTAAACCGAGCTCAATGGCAGTTTCTGAATTTCATTTCTTACTTCTTATTGGAAACAAGGTTAAGGTAAGTCATAACAAGCACTCATGACACTCTTACTCTTGATAATGCCAATTGGTTGACTTTATGAGTGAGTATAAACATAAGTTTTCATTCATTACCTTCAGTTTTTGTAACTATTTCTGGTTATGAGGCCTTTACTTTTGCTTAGTCTCTTCTATTACATCTCATGTTCAACTACTGAAGTATTTTAGATTTAAATTAGGTTGCCTTCGCATCACCTAGGATTTTCCAATTTATGCATTTACCTTCTTTAGGTGTTCATACTTCTTTGTCATGTTTTGATAGGTTGTTAACAGAATCAGTGAGCAAATTATAGAGGAGCTTCAGTTTGACCAAACATCAGAATCGGTTTCAAGGGGTGTTATCGGATTATGCAGTGATGCCACTGCTGGCTTGTTCTATGCATATGACCAAAATTCTATTTTTCAGGTTTGTATCTCATGATGTGGCGGTGGGAAGAGAAATTAACTCAAAACAGAAAAGAATAGAATTTTGATGGCAAAAACTGGAAGATAATGAAACTGGAACTAGAAAAATAGGTTTAGAGTGCATAGAAAACCTTTAAAATGTAAATAGATTGATAATAATATAAGACATTTCTGAAAAACAGCATTGGCAGCCCAATTTATACTAGTTTTAGGTCTAAATCCCAATCCTTTTAGAAGAGGAATCACCATTAAAAGTTTTATGACTCATGTAGAATTCAAATAGCGCAAGAATTCCTGAACTATATAAGAAAACTAAAACTACTAAGGAAAATATTAATCTGCCAGCATCTTGATTGTTCTCTAGTCCTCTATTTTTATGTCAATGTTGCATAAGACAGTAATTTATTCGTTTTGTGCCACTGTATTGAGAAATAAATAGGTGTCTGTTAACGATGAAGGGAGAGATATGTGGAAGGTGTATCTAGACATGAAAGAATATGCTGCAGCTTTAGCAAATTGCCGAGACCCTCCCCAGAGAGACCAAGTATATTTAGTGCAGGTAATGTCTAATAAACCACGCTGCAAGTAAAATAGCAGCTGGTTTGTGATTTATGAATTTAAGTTTAAAATTATGGCACCTTAAATTTCAATTTCATCTGCAAGCAGTATCTTTTGGAGAATCCTTGTTGTTATCTGCCAAGTGTATAACTGGAGTGGTTTCTGATTCAGGCAGATGCTGCTTTCACCTCCAGGGATTTTCTAAGAGCAGCATCATTCTATGCAAAAGTGAATTCTCTGTTTCTTGATTTTATTTTTTCAAATAGCTCATTCATTATGTGATTGTGCCATTATTTAGAAGATGACATATAACTAATAAGAGTTCTTTTTTGTCTTGTTTTGTTTTGCTTTCTCTTCTTCTTTTCAGATTAATTACATATTATCATTTGAGGAAGTTACTTTGAAGTTTATTAGTGTAGGCGAACAGGTAAACTCAGGACCATTCGTATTTTCTGCATTATGGTCATGTTAGTTTCATTTTAACAAAATGATTACATGTCATATGCATCATATCATGTTTTCTGCCAGAAGTTGTCCATGCTTCTTCCACATTGAATGCATAAATTGTCCATGCTTCTGCATAAATATATAAACAGCAAATGCAATACTAAAACGGGAGTTTGAGAAGGATTTTAGTTCCCCATCATTAGTTCACATGTGACCTAAATGCTTCATTGAGTAAAACTTCAATTGGGTCAGCACTCAACCTAGTTTTTGTATTTTAACCATGCTTATTATTCTATTTATATGAATTGCACGCATAATATGGTTTTTACTATTGGTAGTCCGAGTCTGTAAATATAGGTAGCTGTATAGTTGTATAAAGTCAGGACTCGAGAAATGTTACATCTGCATTTAATTTATGATAACTTCTGCTTTCTGGGCTGCCAAAAGAAAAGGATTGGCTTGTACAAAGAAATTCTTACTTAGCTTTGCTTACATGCAGGATGCTTTGCGAACTTTCTTGTTGCGGAAGCTTGATAATCTTGCCAAGGATGACAAGTGCCAAATAACAATGATTTCCACATGGGCAACTGAATTGTACTTGGATAAGGTTTTACTTATTTATCTGACATGTATAATCGATAAAAAACTATCTCAGATATTTGGTCTTAACTGGCCTTTGATCCTCTAGATTGATTGCATTGTCAATTTAATATATGTTACTGGCACAAGAGAGAAATGAGCATAGGTTTGATATATGCATCTGACAATACCAGACATTTCTGAACTTTTTCCTTTGTTCTACTTCTAATGTTCCATTTTTATGTCTGCTTCTCTCAAAAGTCAAATGCTAATATCTACTGAAATTAAATTGAAAAAAATGAAAAGCGAACATTTTATATTATTTGTCGGGCATGAACATGCTAGTGGATGATTTGTTTCTTGGAGGTCATGGTATGTCAGCTCCTTTTCCATCCCTGTATCTTCCACATTTTGAATCTGAGCTAATTAATCAAAATTTTAGTTACTTCTGTTTTACTTTAAGCAGAATTTTTTTTGTAAGAGTATGCAGCAGCTTTTGAGATGTTCTGATTTAAATTCTTGGGCATTCTTCACTTGTTGCATTAGTAGTAAGTAGGAATTCACCTCTGCTATGTTTGTTACTACATGAAAAGTTTTAGTTGCTGAATGAGTTGTAATGTTTTAGCACATAAAAGTTCTATTGCTTGAAAAGTTTTTCAATCCATAAATGCATCAATAATTAGTATCTGAGATCATTAAATTTTAGCAATGAATTTCACATTCAATTTTCTAGATAAATCGGCTACTTTTGGAAGAGGATAATGCTTTGGACAAACATAGTTCTGAGTACCAATCAATCAATCAAGAGTTTCGTGCTTTCCTCGGTGACTGCAAGGATGTCTTGGATGAGGCAACTACTATGAGACTTCTAGAGAGGTAATCATATAAATTTTTGGTAGTGTTTGACACTTATTTAGACTTTAGACCTACAAAGTCTGTCTCTAGTCTTATTTGAGACAAATGTGCTTGGAACCATTGATAAATAACCAATTTTTCTTGTTTGATGTGATTCCATTCTATTAATATTAGTTCCTTATTCTACTGCATGTTAAAGAACTCGTTTGCACTATGATAGTTTTGCCCAACATCAAACCATCTCGGGTGTCCTTGCATCCACATGCATAAATTGCTATTGGTTTTTTGTTTGACTTCTCAATTGTTCTTGTCTGTTAAAAATATGCTGGAGTGAATTTTAGCTCAAATGCTTTTCTGCAGCTATGGCCGGGTTGAAGAACTAGTGTATTTTGCTAGTCTGAAGGAACAGTATGAAATTGTAATTCACCACTATGTTCAGGTGCTTTCACAACCTTTGTTTATTTGCTGAACATTGTTGTTACTTGCCATGCTTTGTAGTTTAGTTTCATTGGAGAATGCAAAATTGTCCTCTATTTTCTTTTTTATTGAGTGGTGATAGAGGGTGAGAACATAAAACAAAACTAATGAATACTATATTTGCCTTCAACTTTAGTGTGGTAAATCCTTCTAATTTGAGAACACAGTCCTTTTGACTGTAGCAGATAGGTTTTAGTAGGTTCGTTAAGTAAAAAAGCTCTATCTTCATTTGGTCAGATACTTTTTTTTGATAGTGTCTGTTAGCTGACAGTGGTGGTTAGGATTCTTTATTTCTTCTCTTAGCGCACGCGCATACACACACACACACACACTGTTTTTGATAAAATAAAATTATATTAACTGACTAAATAGAGTTACAAAAGCATGATAGAGAATAAGTCAGCCTCCAAATTAAGAAAGCAAAAGGAATATCATGAAACAGCAGCCCGATCACACTGATTGTCACCTAAGCAAAGTCCCCTAAAACCACGTGAAGCATGACACCACAGAGAAAGAAAAACTATCCTATTCCTCAGCATTGGCATAAAAAGTGTTTTTTTATAAAAAAATTCTAGCATCTGACCAAACAGGTACACCATATGACAGCGCACATAGTACAAAACCATATGTATGTGTGTGTAGGCATGTAGGCAGGCATCTTTTTATGCGTGAGTTCTTGTTCCTGGCGATTCATATTATTAATTTGCCTTTGTTTTTTGGTGGGTGGGTGGCGTTTAACTCCAGCAAGGAGAAACAAAGAAAGCATTGGAAGTGCTTCAGAAACCTGCTGTTCCAATAGACCTTCAGGTACATGTTTAAGTGTGATTTGAAATATGGTTCATTTTCCCAATCATGGATGGCTGCAGCGAGGTTTTTTGCTGTAATGCTTTCTGTACTCTTTAAGAGTCCACACCACCTTGTTTTTAGTCCTATTTTCTATAAAGGTACTTAGTGAGATTGTTTTTGCTTTGCAGTACAAGTTTGCCCCAGATCTCATTGTTCTTGATGCATATGAAACAGTTGAGTCATGGATGACCACAAAAAACCTGAACCCAAGAAAACTGATTCCTGCAATGATGCGATATTCAAGTGAACCTCATGCAAAGTAATGGGTGAAACTTTTTTCAATTATTACATTTTTCTTTTTATCAGAGGGGTGTGAATTTTTACTTCTGTAAGCATTAAAACGAGCTCAATTTTCTTGTGATAGTCTCCATTATTATTTAGTTGTTTTTGGCTCTAAACAAGACTTGTAAATGATAGAAAGTCTGAGTTTAGCTTTGGTGCTGCTGCTCACACCAGTGCTAGATTTCCCAATCCTTCTGGTTTCTCTCTTTGAGTTGTCATCTAATCACAATCATTGGCTTGCTTTTCCTACCTGTGGCACAAACGTTTCTTATGATCTGATTGGTAGATTCCATGGCAAAAAAAAAAAATTACTTTTGTCAAAGGAAGTTTGTGTCTTGCATCATCAGACATGACCGCCAATTGATAGATCAATAGTTATAAATTGCAATAACCTTCAGAAGTTCTATTTCCTGTTCAGTTATTAACATATAGATGTTAGATTATGTATTTGATGTTTCTGGTTAATTGCGGATCTCTTTTAACTGCAACTATGTGTCACCTGCAGGAATGAAACCCATGAAGTCATCAAATATTTGGAATTCTGTGTTCATTGTCTGCATAATGAGGATCCTGGAGTTCACAACTTGCTTCTTTCTCTCTATGCTAAACAGGTTGGGTTTGTTCTTAGAATTTTAACAGGTGGAAATGTCTTTAAGTTTGTAATTTCATATTTTGTTTGACTTGCTCCATATCATTTTAAGATTTTGATTTGAATTGTTTACTGACAAAAGGTTAAGTATGCCAGTGGGTCTGTATCTGGATAAGTAAACTATATGTATTTTCTGGATCCTTTTGATGCCACAACAGTCATTCCAAACTTTCTTGCTCCTGAAGTTATTCCATGAAAGCACTTGAGTTTTTTTATCTTTTTATTTTCTTCACCCACGAGATTTTGCTCAAACAGTATTATCACAGTTCATTTGAGGGTTGCCTTGATGATATTTTGTTTCATTTATATTCAGGAAGATGATGATGCACTTTTGCGTTTCCTACAATGCAAGTTTGGGAAAGGACGAGAAAATGGTCCAGATTTCTTCTATGATCCCAAGTATGCCTTGCGCCTTTGCCTCAAAGAAAAGCGGATGCGTGCCTGTGTTCACATATACAGCATGATGTCCATGCACGAAGAAGCAGTTGCTCTTGCTCTACAGGTGATATTTTAGTGCCTCTAGATCCTACTGCAATTTGTTTTTATAGAAATTTGATGTGCTCCAGTTTACCAGCTGCCAGTGCTGTAAACCAAGTAAAACTGAGGGTATCAAGTTTTGAAAGAATCCATAAGAAATTCAAATCTAAGCTAGAAGTCTTGCAATCTGACCCCAGATCAGTTTTCTGCAAGTTTTAGCAAATATGGCTAGAAATCTAGAAGGTCAGGGTTCACAAATGAACACTGGATGGAATAAAATCTGAGGAAAGGGATAATTCATGTTTGAAATTTTATTTTCTGAAATCCGCTACCAAATTTGTTTACAGAATTTTTTTTTTTCTTTTCATGGGGGCTCTTGTTCTTACCAAACCCTACAAATTTTGCTTTACCTTGATCCACCAGACACCTCATAGAATTATTTAACCCATTACAATTTTCAGATAAGATAGTTGAAGGGAAAAAAAACCCAAAATTCCAAGTTGAATAAGACACCATAGCCCCAAGTCAAAAAGGAAAAAGCCCTTAAGAGTTCTCTCAAACTGAATTTACAGACACCTCCAAATCCAAGGAGCTCAGAAATGAAATTGGTTTTTCCTCTAGTCTTGTATCTCTGTGTGGTCTTGTGCTATTTTGACATATTTTCCCTCTTGTAATTAGGTTGACCCCGAGCTTGCAATGGCTGAAGCTGACAAGGTGGAAGATGACGAAGATTTGAGAAAGAAGCTTTGGCTTATGGTTGCCAAGCATGTTATTGAACAAGAAAAGGGAACTAAAAGAGAGAATATAAGGAAGGCAATAGCATTTCTCAAGGAAACTGATGGCCTTCTAAAGATTGAGGATATATTACCGTTCTTTCCAGACTTTGCCCTAATTGATGACTTCAAGGTAATCTTGCTACCCTGATGTTTTGGGATAATTTTCCATGACATCGTTGATCCCTTCTTACCTTATTTTCAAATTTTATCTCTACTCCGATTGCCATTTGAGCTGCTGCGTGCCCTTCTAATTTTATGCCTGTTATGAACATTCTACAACTTGAGTATTTTACTGTCCCTTTGCTGCTGGCTTCTATACTAGAGTTGACTCTCTTGTGTGAGTGTAGGAGGCAATTTGCTCATCATTAGAGGATTACAACAACCAAATCGAACAACTAAAAGAGGAGATGAATGATGCTACACATGGTGCTGACAACATAAGAAATGATATTAGTGCACTTGCTCAAAGATATGCTGTCATTGACCGCGACGAGGAATGTGGGGTATTGGCCATTCCAGTCTTTAGTTCCATTCACAATCTGCATGCTAAAGCTACACTTGATCTTTTTCCATGTACTTGCATTGGTTGGGATATCACTTTACCCTTCACTTGCCTTAGGAGTAAAAGGATGCTTTTTTGGCTCAGTCTCACCTTTGAAACTTTTTGCTGAAGTTTTCCATGTCCTCTAAAAGATTCCAAGGCTGAAAATAGGCGGGCCTAAATAGGTCTTCCCCTTATACTATGTTCATTTTAATTGGTGTCATTACCTTGTTGTCATCATACTGTAGTTGGGTCATAGGAACTAGATCTTGGACTTTGGAGATAGTCCCAGCCTTCAGTATTTCCGCATGAGGTGGTTCCTCTCATGATTCAAACTTGGACCCTCATGGTTGGTAGTCCAAGATTTTTACTGTTCCATAAAGCAACTGTTTCCAGTTGCATAGCTCATATTTGAACTTGTTAAATTCTGTTGTCATCTTACTGAATTTATTCTTCTCAGGTTTGTAAGCGCAAAATCTTGATTGTGGGTGGGGACTACCGTATGTCTCGGGGCTATACATCAGTAGGACAAATGGCTCCCTTCTATGTATTTCCATGTGGGCATGCCTTTCATGTGCATTGCTTGATTGCCCATGTGACATGTTCTGTCAATGAAACTCAAGTAAGTTGTAAGTTGATGTGCAGCATTTCTCACATAGTATTTTTGGTTAAAAGCTGCTGTTGCAAATTTGAGAATCAAGATGACATTTTACTAGGCAGGTGCAACTTGAAAGTCAAAGTAACTTCTAATCTGATTAAATAGTCAATCATACTACCATTTATTTCTACTTTGAATAGCATAAAAAGCACATCCATTAATGGCTACAACATTAATCAAATCAGAAAGCATCACTTGGAAATGCATTATGTTTCACTAGCACGACCATTAAAACAACTTGGCCTCTGCTGGTCAAACCCACCATCCTTTTCTCTTGAGGATGGAAGAAAAAAAGAGCATTGATTGGTTACAACTTGTGCAGATTGTAAGAATTGCATTTGTTAGTTTTATAGTTAGTTCATTGCATTTGCTAGTTTTATAGTTAGTTCTGAACAGAGGAATTATGCTGGCAAAATTGTGATTGAATGATCATCTGGATTGTGGATAGCTATATCTGCACAAGCTTATTATTCTACTTGTGCCCTGAAAGTAGAACTCTGCTTCTGCATTTGTGAAATTTCTGGTTGTAAAAATACCTCACTCGCAGGAACTTCATATTTGATCTGACCTTTTCAACCTCTTTGATGTTTTTTTTTTCAAATGAACGATGCAGGCAGAATATATACTGGATCTGCAGAAGCAGCTTACGTTGCTTGGTGACGGAGCTAGGAAAGACATGAATGGTGGCATAACTGAGGATTCCATTACTAGCATGACTCCTGCAGATAAGGTCTGTTTTATGTTTGTCATTTACAAGTAAACATTAAGTGGCAATATGAAGTAGTTATTAATTTTCAATAGCAGTCTTCACTTTCAGTGAGATTTTTGCATAAACTTAATCCTGGTTAATGGCTTTTGTGTACACCTGAAAACAATATATACCTCCTGTTACTAACAATTATGAACTAAAGCTTGGTAATGGTGAATTTAATCAACTTTCTTATGTCGTGATCTCCAGCTCCGTTCTCAGCTGGATGATGCAATAGCAAGCGAATGTCCATTTTGTGGTGAATTGATGATCCGTCAGATCTCTTTGCCTTTTATACTCTCTGAAGAAGCACTGCTGGTTAATTCATGGGAGATAAAACCACAAAACAACCTTGCGAACATGAGGACCCTCTCTTTACCGGTATGACCATACCCTACTTTTGTGGCTGCATGCTTGTCATTAAGTGTTCTGCTTGCTTGTGGCAATATAATTATCAACAATTATAGATAGCTTTTGAAAGGGTTTTTGCTGCTTGTTTATCCATATGGAATGAAGAGTTCCCGCCTTAAGAACCAACAAGAACA
>Ga0325405_1006305_pt1 | contig 11988 bp, 5 predicted proteins | sample PopdelMetagenome_21_FD_205663 | JGI IMG/M metagenome (GOLD analysis project Ga0325405, IMG submission 205663) | Populus deltoides microbial communities from Bellville, Georgia, United States - Xylem-Control-R2 | ecosystem: Host-associated > Plants > Phyllosphere > Stem > Wood/Secondary xylem...
CTCCCTGTGTTTTCGTCTCCCGCCCTCATGGTTTAATCCTCCTTGTTTATGTGCGTGGTGTCTTTGTTTTTTTATCTTTCAATTTTCTTTCATCTTTTCCTTTCTATGTTTTTCTCTATTCATTCGTTCTTTTCTTTTTTTTATTTTTTTTCGTTCTTTCTCTAGCTTTTATAAAGCCAGAGAATATCCTCTGTTCGTCCTTAGGATAATGATCCTGGGAGTGAGGCACGTTCATCCGAGGGATATTGGTAGAGACTGTTTGTAATGCATCGAGTGGGCAAGGGATATTGGTAGAGACGTGACCCATGATTTGGAATAGGGTTGTTGCGGTTTTCCTGCTGAATCGGTCTTCTCTAGGATAAAGAAAGAAGATGATGAATAGTGTTTTAAAACGACATCGTTTTATCCTTGGAAATGACTATTTTCAATTTGCCCCCTGAACTTCTGACATTTATCAATTGGGGCCTCTATTTTTGGAAAAATTTTCTTTTTTAAATTTTGCTCTTGGATCAATTGCAATTGGACCCCTAGATTTCGGTGTCATTTGAAAAACAGTTCTTGGTTTTTATTTAACTAATTTAGTCCTTAATTAGCTCTTCAACTTTTAATTCTTTCAAAATTACTCTTGAAAAACTCAATTAACCTCCTATAGTATCACCGCATATTCACTTCGGTCCTCAGATTTTAATTTCTTACAATTTTGACCCCTAAATCAACCTCAAACTTTGATATTTCTTCAATTAAGCCCTTCATTGCATTAATTAATTAAATCAAAGTTTAATTAAGTCTTTAAACTCATCAATTCTTTCAATTTTTTACCAAATTGACTCCCATATTTATAATTTATCCATAATAGTCCTCAAACTTTCAATTTGTGTTGTCTTGACCTAATTCTCAAATTATTTTTCATTCATTCAATTTTTTTAATTATTTTTTAATAAAAAATTAGGTTACGACAGTTGCACCCTCTTTATAATATTTACGATGCAAAGACTGGAAAATTGTGTTTTCTTTTGGCTTTCCGTTATAAATTTATAAAGAAAAGTAGACATGGAAAAGAACTTTTGTTTCTTTTAAGAATGTTGAAAACTTTGAAAGTAGTAGATTAACAAATGACTTTCGCTGAGAGGTGTTGAAATCGAGAAATTAGTCATATAAAAGGCGACTTACCTTGAAAATGATTTAATTGTTCCAAGCGACCTGCTCATTAGTGAAAAATACAGAGATTTTTCAAAAGTAGTCTAATTGCATGTAAAGTGCAGCGGCTGTGGAAGGGGTTCTGGAGGAAAAAAAATAGGGAAAACTCGTCTAACATGAGGAAGAGAGAGGCTGGAGGCATTCCTAGTGTTGCAAGGAAGACCAGAGAGTGGTTGGTGGTGGCTACAACAGCCGAGGTGCGGCGGTGGAGCTAGCCAAAGTGGTGGCCGAAAGGGGGGAAAGGAAAAAAATTGGTGGGATATGGTTTTTTCTTAACTTAAGCTTCTGATTTCTCCTCTCTCAGTTCATGAAGTTCAAATCTATTTATAGGGGATAGAAAAGGGACGTTTGGTCTCCATTTGTGCCAAATCATAGCCCTTGGATCAACCCGGAAGGATCCTAACCGTTGGTTCAAAGTAGGCATCATGGCCTGAAAAGGTTGGCTGCTAAAGGCTCGTCAGGCCAACCACTTTGGGCCAGCATTGCGGCCTCTATGGTGTCAATCAGTCTGAACGAACCATATCGGGTTATAGAGAAATGTTAGGTCATTATTTTGGTTCATGTGTTGTCAAATTTGGTGAAGTTATGAAGCATTAAATGCCCTAAAAAGTAGTCACTTAAGTAGCTTTTTCGGGCAAAAAAGAAGAAGACAATGAATAGTAATCAAACGATGCATTATCTGGTTTTTTTTTTTCAAAACGGCGCTGTTTTAACCTTATATTAGGGATTTTAGCCAAAATTCAATTTAGTACTTTAACTTTTGATTTCCTTCAATTTCACCCTTAATTGACTCTAAACTTTTGATTTAATGCAATTTTGCCCCTGCTAAATTTCAAAATCAGCCACTAATTTCAACACTTTTTTCAGTTTGGTCCTGGTCTTGGCTTTATGTAATTTGATCCTCAATTGACATCAAACTTTTAATTTTCTTCAATTTCACCTTTGATTTCAATCAAATACGTCCCTATAGTTCGGTGTATTTTGCAAAATGGTTCTTAGTTGTGAATTTCTCCAATTTAGCCCTTAATTGACCTCAAAACTTTGATTTTCTTGCAATTTTGCCCCTGCTTTCAATCAGCTGCCTTTGTAAATATTAAATTTGGTCTCTTAAAATTTCAATCTTCTTAATTAAGTCCAAATTAGGCTCCCAAACTTAATTTTTCAACAATTAAGCCCCTAATAAAATTAATTTGACCCATTTAAAGTATAATTACGTCCTTGTACCTAATTAAATCCTTCAATTGGACCCAAATTAATTTTTAAACATAAACAAACTTTAATTTGACCCATGAAAATCAAATTGGCCTTTTAAAATTTTAATTATATCCTTGAACTTAATTTTTATGCAAATTCATCCAATAATCATTTAATTCAACCTTGAATTTGTATTATTTCTTCAGTCTTGGGTATGATGGAGTACAATTAGGCCTCAAATTTCATCCAAAATTGCAACTTGATTCTTCTATATGTTTGAAATCCTCCTCGGTCTGCTTTCTCCACGTTGCCAGCCTTTATTTTATTATTTTAATTTTATTTTGGAAGAAAAAAAAGTGAATTTGGGGAATATGGGTTATGATAGTGGCCATGCGTTTATCCTTTTCTCTTAATTACTGGTTTAGGAAAGCCTTCATCTTTTCTCCCTTAAATTCTTGATTTTCTAAGAATTTTTGTTAACTCCTACTATTACTTAACAATATTCTCAGCTTATCCAAGTCATCTTGTAACTCTCGTTCATTATTAACACCTTTTCTTTTGGGTTTTCTAGTTAAAGATGATTCTGCTAAGCTAACTACCATTTGGCTTTACATTCCCATTCTTCCAAACACCACTTCTCCATACTAAGTAATAAGGGTTGACTGAGGATTCCCCTTCTTGTTCATCTATGTGGACTAATACAAGTTGACATCAATCATGTCTGATGATTCTATCTCATCTAAGGAATTAGAATCCTTAAACAACTTGGAATACTACCTAAACCCCAACTCCTCGAAACATGTTGAATGCCTCCCAATTGCCTAGCGACTAGTGGGGGTCAGTAACTAATGTAACTAGTTATACCAATCACTGAGACCCATGATTTATCTCCACAACTCATAAGATAAGATGAATTATCTACCCAAGGGGCTTTCTACCTAAACTTACTCTAAGAGAGTGCTTGGTATTTTTCTACTCATGCCTTCCCATCTAAGTTTTTCCAATCTTCACTCAAAATTAGTTTCAAGGGTTTTATGTTGAACCATAAAAAATTATTGAAAACCTCTCTAGGGGTTTCCAAGTAATTGACTATCTATATGAATAAAAGAAGAATACAACACTACATTGCTCCCTTTCCATACACTCTACAGTGATTTAGTGACAAGAAAGTCTCAACCAAAATAGCTGAAAAAGGGTTACTCCTTGTCCATTCATATTCAATAAAGGTATTGGCGGCTTCAACACTAATGATCCCAATAGCTTCTAAAGAAAACAAGACAAATCCAAGGATAGCAAAAAGCAATTGCCGGGTATCTCTCTTCTCTTAGCTTTCCCTTATCTTTATCTGCCTTTAACTTAATCTCAATAAGTTTCCATTTGAACCCCCTATTGGTTGTCTTATACCAATCGACTTGGTCTAGGCGTAACAATTTGGCTACCTCGATCGTCGTGTCTCTAATCCTTAGTCTGAAGTACACTTTATGAGGGTCATTTGGGAAATTCAGGATTTAAGCATATTCCTCAATGATGGGGGGGTCATGTCAACATCCCTAAAGGTGAAACATTTATAACACAGGTCCTAGAAATGCACCAAGGCCTTGACTGCAGAAATATATACTAGAAGCCTAACCAGATAGGCAGTTCTCCCACACATTTTCTTAAATAAGGTCTCATTCATATATCTCAAGACTGACACAAGCTTCTCTATATTATCCATAAAATAATTTTCTTTGGTTATGCATGGTAATTCCCTGACCTTAGTCCTTGGGCAATCAATTAATTGCATTATCTTAGATTTTTTTCCCATGCTTAGAAAAAATTATTGAAGTCATGGTTTTGGCTCAGAAAATCCTACAGAGTTCAAGATTGTGATTAAGTTTGCCTTGATGCAAAATGAATTATTAAAGAATCCATATCTTAAGGGCAGGTTTTAAGCCACTACATAAGGGGTAGGCTTACTACCTAGTCTAAAAAAGATATATGATCTACCTAGTGACCACCTTTCATAAAGGTAGTATGAGAGTTTACAAAGAATGGTTGCGACATAGTGTGACCGTTACTATTGAGTAAATACTTAGCACTTAGTCAGATATTTCATGAATCTAAGTCTCAATTGAAAGTCATAAGACAGACCGCTACTCCCTACCTAACCGGAATTGGATTTATTTGAAAATTAAAATGCATGAAGGCATTAATCCATACCCGATATACTTATGTCTTAGCAGTATATAAAAAAATACATAAGCAATATGTAAAAATATAAGCTAAAGTTAAATTGTATAGACCAAGAAAAATAAACAAGCAGACAATCAAACAAACAAAGCTTAGTACAACAAGACAAGTCCCTAATGGAGTCGTCATTTTATTGTGACGTGCACGACGTCGAATGGTGAAGCTACCTTCTGTAATGGAATGGGTTTTGGGTTTAATCATAAAGTTATGATTTGAGGAAGTTTCCACCTAGTATCATGGTCACTAGGAAACCAATGGTCTGCGAGAGCTTAGGTAAGGGGACTAGTTGTCCAAGAGGAAGATGCATATCCCCCAGTGTACATTACCTAAGACAAGTTGCATCGTTGATTGATTTTTAATCTAAGGCAAGTTTATATTTGTTAGTTTCATCTAAGATTCAAGGAAGGTCTCCCTTCATGGGGAAGTCTATACTTTATTGAGTTAAATCCTAATTTTTCTAAAGTCTAAATTTTAGCATCGAATTTATTTTTTTATTTTTATATCTTTAATATTTGAGGATATACTTTATAATGTAATTTTATACTCTCAAATATTAAAGTCTACAACTAAGTCCTAAGACTTTTAATATTAATTAAACAAATTAATTGTTATGGAATTTTTGGTATTTTGGCTAAATCGTAATGAATAATTATAAACTAGTTATGATATTCATTATAGATGATATAGAGCGATTTTGTATTTTAGAAAATATGCATGAAAAACCTTTAGAATATGGTCGTATGCAAAAAAAAAAAACATATTTTTTATGTTTTTGAAATGAGGAAATTTTTTTAGATTTTTTCAAAGTTTCGGAGAAACTATGTATTTTTAATACCGAGTCCATAACTTACAGTGTAACACTACAACCAAATATTAAATGGAATCCTTGAAGAAAAACATGTTTTTTTACGTTTTCTAAAACAAAGAGATTGTTTTTGAATTTTTGAATTTTGTTTGAAATTTTTGGAGAAAAATCAGGTATTTTTAATATTGGATTTATATCTTACAATGTAAGTCTACAACCTAATATTAGACAAAAATATTGGAAGAAGATACGAGGAACCCATAAATAATTTCAAAATGGTCCTTGAATTTTTTTAGAATTTTTAAAATTTTAAGGGTTTGTTTATCAAACACACTCTTGGCCTAAAATCAAAGGCATAAAAAGTATCTTAAATGCATGCTTAACAAAAACACCCTTAGGAGCCAAAGAAGGCCTTATTTCTTAATGAAAAAATAGGCAGGCCAAACATGACCTTGTGTCTAGGTTTGGGTGTGGCCTAACCTATAGGCCCAAGGCCCAATCCCATGATAAAAGTTATACTCAACCCAAATTGTTTTATTGGGCCAATAGACAACCCAATATGCCCATTTATTTTTCTTTTATGGGTTGGGCTAAAACAAAAGTCTAGACCATTCCCCCTTCTCTATTGGCAAATGCTAGCATCAGCAGAATGTGAATTAATTCATGCTTGCATGCAACAAGAAGCTTTAAGAAAAAAAGGAAGAAAAAGGGAGATTACTTGGTTAGGAGGTAGTCTGCTGGCTGGCTAATGGCGTTGCTATGGTAGTTGGTGACTTGGTAGAGCTCACGGTGGCTACTGTGCTGGGGAAGTGGCGATTGTACCAGGTTAAAGTTGTTGTAGAAGAAATAAAAGCAGTGATAAAGATGGTTGTTGGGTTGGGTTGGTTTTCTTAGGATTTGTTTTTGCTAGGGTGAACCGTGGGTTATTGTGAGGTATGGTAGGGGTGGTATGTGGCTAAAATATCGTGTGGAAGGTTGTCTTATAGGTAGTTTAAGTGCTGGTTTATTTATGGTTTTGTAAATGAAGGTTAGTCTTCTTTTTTTTTAAAGAAAGTTGGTGCTGGAATGGCTTTTCTTCAAGTTTTTCTCCCTCCTCTTATATGAAATCTACCTTTATTTATAAGGGGTGAGAGAAGAGCATGGGGGTTCCGTGATCATTGTTTGTGGTCACTGATTCATTTGGGAAGGATCTCATCTATTGACCACAAACCAACATAGTCATGTAAAACCAGGTTGTAAGGCTGACTGTGTTAAAGGGATTCAGATCACTTTTTGGGTGACAAATCAATGATTTCCAGGCTACAGGTATAATATATTGTTAGGTTATGAGGGTAACATGTTTATTTTCTTGTATGGTGAAGGTGTGTGTGTGTGTGTGTGAGGGGGGGAGAAGGCTGAAAAGGTGGCATCAGAGCTGCCATTTTCAGGTTCATTGTAAGATCCCACATCGGCGGGTGAGGGATGTGTTGCTGGCCTTATTAGTAGTGCTGATGCTAACATGTTGTATGCGTTTTGGGGCGTCAGGCTCAGAAGTGAGCTCACGTCACCAGGAACAAAACCGTGAGGGCGGTAAGGCCCAAAGCGGACAATATACAGCATGTTGGGCCGGGCTGTTACATTTGGTATCAGAGCTGACCTCACCAGCTGTCCAGTGGTGCCGACGGGGTCGTCGGGCTCCTTAAGAAGAGTGGATTGTAAGATCCCACATCGGCGGGTGAGGGATGTGTTGCTGGCCTTACTAGTTGTGCTGGTGCTAACATGCTGTACGTGTTTTGGGGCGTCAGGCTCAGAAGTGAGCTCGCGTCACCAGGAACAAAACCGTGAGGGCGGTAAGGCCCAAAGCGGACAATATACAACATGTTGGGCCGGGCTGTTACATTCATTGAGGAAGATGATGAATAGTAGTCAGACGACGCTCCGTCTGACTTTAATTTTTTGAACTTGGCTTTGACCAAAATGACATCTTTTTGTACCAAAACACGCCTTTTTGGTTACAACATAGCCAAAATACATTGTTTCATTTAAATGAAACAATGTTTTTTTGGTGTTTAAGGTAAAATTATGTTTTAAACTTTCTCTTTAATTCCAACCATTAAACATTCAATTATTGAAATAAGTCCTTAATTAAATTTTCATTTTAAGAATCAATTCAATTTCACCCCTTTCAAGTTTCAAAAGCAACCCTGATTCCAGCGCAATTTTCATCTTGGTCATAGGTATTTTTAATTTTGTCCAAAATTGACCTTCAAACTTCAAAATTATTTAATTTCACCCTTTTTTTTAGCTGAAATTAGCTCTTGAATTTGTATGCCTTTTTTAAAAAGGTCTTTGATCTTAAATTTCTTCAATTTAGCCCTTAATTGATCCTTAAACTTTGATTTTCTTGCAATTGTGTCCCTAATTTCACCCAAATGAGCTTAAAAAAACAAATATGATTCTCTAAAATTTCAATCTTCTTAATTAAGCCCAAATTAAGCTTCCAAACTTTATTTTTCATCAATTAATTTTCTAATATAATTAATTTGACCTATTAAAAGTATAATTAAGTCAATGGGCCTAAGATTAAATCAAATTACCCTATTAAAAATCTAATTAAGTCCCTATACTTAATTTTTATGCAAACTCGTTTAATAGTCATTTAATTTGACCTTAAATCTACGTTGTTTTAATTTGAGGTACAATCAGGCTTCCAATTTTGTCCAAAATTCAAGTTTAGTTCTTCCATGTGTTTGTAACCCTTCGAAACCTACTCCTTTTAAACCTACTCCTACCAAATTGCTAGTATTTTTTCATCTTCATCTTTATTTTTTGTTGCTTTTTATTTTTCAACTTTTTTCTTTGATTTTTCATCCGACTTTTTTTAAAAAGAAGATAATTTTATTTTGGAATCCAAAATTAGGTTATGACACCATCAATGTATCCTTATTTATTAGTAACATGTCTTTTACTACATACTATACTAAAGGGTCATCTAGAGACAAATAAAGTTTTATCAAACTATCATTTATGATCACTCTTATAGTTATCATCATCATCCATTTATCACTAATTTATGGCACTTATTCAAAGAGTTTGATGCCTTCATAATTTATAATCGAACATCATGAACTTGGCTATAAGAGTTATAACAAGATGAACCAATAATAAAAAACAAAATTGGTAAAGAAAGCAAAAATAAGTAAAAACAAATCCCTTAAAAATCATAGATAAAAGTCACTAACTCATACTTTTAGGCCCATAACTATCTAGGCATAGTCCTTTTTTTATCAAAAAAAAAAATAAAATTGATTATATGTTTATAAACCTCGGTTAGAACTTTGTTGTTGCAATTTTGACTTTTTAGACTAAATGACTAAAACCCTAGTTTGAAGGGTGGAATAGAACTATTTTAGGAAGTTTATTTAAAAGTACAGTCTAGTATATGAGAATCATCTTAGTGGGTGGAAAACAAGGTCCTTTTGAAGCATAAATGCTTTTTAAGTTTAGCAAAGAGTTTGAAATTAAAATTAAAGAAATATCTTCAATGTATGATTATTTAATCTGAATCTAATGGATAGCCATCCAAACTATATCTAATAGTTTTTTTTATAACTATTTGTTTAAATTGGGTATGAATATCTAAAATCTTTACTAATAAATAATAGATAGGATATGTATATTATTAAACTAGACTTAAAACTCGATCCAAACTAGATTTAAAATATGTTTATAAGTATTATGGACATATATGTGAAAAATAATTATAGATTTTTAATTCAATAACATTCATTCCCTAATATTAACAATACAAATGCACCCATGGCCGATACACACACACACACACACACACATATATATATATATATATATAGTATTTAGATAATAAATACTCAAATGCATAATAAAAACCTAACAAATTAGGTGCAGGTATCCAAATTTTTTATTAATAGGTAAATGATAGATATTGATATTAGTTTTGTTTTAAGGTATGGATACGAATATGAATATTAACAATAAATTAAAACTGTTCAGTATTTTACTGTGCAAGTTCATAGTGAAACGTTGACCAATCTTCTTTCTTCTTCTTTTTTTTTTCTTTTTCTATACCTTTATGAGTTTTTTTTTTTTGCTTTTTTCTTTGTGTTTTTTTCTTTTAGTGAATTTTTTTGTTTAATTTAGTTTGTCAATGTTAATTTTTTTATTTAGTTATTAGATTTTCATGACACGGATCCCGGGTTTGACAGGTTAACCTGAATTGACGAGTTAACTCGAATTGTTTTTTGCTTTTTTTATTTTTAATTAATAACATATACTAAAACTGTTCAGTGTTTCACTGTGCAGTCTTCCCTGAAACGCAAAGCTTTTTTTTTTGTTTTTAATTTTCTTTTTCTTTTTTTTCTTTTTTTTATTTTTTCTTTTTTTGCTTTTTATGCCTTTATGGGTTTTTTTTTTTGCTTTTTTTCTTTGTGTTTTTTTAATGAATTTTTTTGTTTAATTTAGTTTGTTAATGTTTTTTTTTTTTTTTTAGTTATCAAACTTTCATGACACGGATCTTGGGTTTGACGGGTTAACCTAGTTTGACGAGTTAACCTGAAATTGTTTTTGCTTTTTTTAAAGTTTGACGAGTTAACCCGAAATTTGTTTTTTGCTTTTTTTCTTTTTAATTAATTTTTTTTTGTTTAGTTTAGTTTTTTAATGTTAAATTTTTTTCTATTTAATTATCAGACTTTCATGACACATATCCCGGGCTTGACGGGTTAACCCGTCAATTTGTTTTTATATTTAGTTATCAAACTTTCATGACGCGAACCCTAGATTTGACGGGTTAACCTGATTTGAAAGGTTAACCCAGTTAAATTAGATTCTTTTCTTTTTCTTCATTAGTTTTTTTCTTCTTATTGTTTTTTTTCTTTGTTTTTTTAATTAATCTATTTAATTATCACACTTTTATGACACGACCTTGCAGCCAGACTCACATTCAAGGCTCTTGGATCCAATGTTGTAGCCAAACTCACTTAAACTTGAGTCAACTCACATTCAAGGCTCTTGGGTCCAGTGTTGCAGCCAGACTCACTTAAACTTGAGTCATGTAAATTTAATATTATTATTAATATTATAAATATTACTCTTGGGTCAAGCGTTGCAACTAAACTAAAGGCTTTTGGGCATATCTTTCAGAAAAACCTAACACTCTTAGATCTTAGCATTTTTTGATATTTTTTATGCAAGAAAAAAAAATTTAACCCGTGGTGCGTGCCTTTATTTTTTTTCTCTCTTTTCCTTTTTAAGCCTTTTATTGTGGATTGCACGGTACAGTCCACAGTGAAAAAGTTGATGCCTTTAATTTTTTTAATTTAGTTTCTTAATATTAAATTTTTTCTATTTAATTATCAGACTTTCATGACATGAATCCCAGGTTTGACGGGTTAACCCAGTTTATTCAGATTTTTTTCTTTTTCTTGATTAGTTTTTTTCCTTCCTATAGGTTTTTTTTTCTCTTTGCTTTTTCCTTTTTAATTAATCTTTTTTTCAATTTATTTCATTAATAATAATTTTTTTTCTATTTAGTTATCACACTTTGATGACATGAATTCCAGGTTTGACATGTTAACCTGATTTGGCGGGTTAACCCGGTTGATTCAAATTTTTTTTCTTTTTCCTCATTAGTTTTGTTCTTCCGATTTCATCTTTTAATATTATATGCAGTCCATAGTGAAAAGGCTGAAGTCTTTAGTTTTTGTTTTTTTTTTTTGCTTTTTTTTATGCCTTTCACTGTGGACTGCACAGTGCAGTCCACGGTGAAAAGGCTGATGCCTTTTTTTCTTTTTAATTAATTTTTTTATTTAGTTTGTTGATATTAATTTTTTTTTTCTATTTAGTTATCAGACTTTCATGACACGGATCTCAGATTTGACGAGATAACCAAGTTAATTTATATATTTTTTTCTTTTTCTTAATTAGTTTTTTTCTTCTTATAAGTTTTTTTTTTCTTTTATTGTTTTTATTGCTCTTGGGTCAGGCGTTGTAGCCACACCCAAGACTCTTTGGTATAGCTTTGCAAAAAGACCTAATATTTTTAGATTTTAATTTTTTTTTGATATTTTTTATGCAAAAACCATTGACTTGTAGCATCACGCGGATCATGTAACTAGTATATACTAATGAGACGACCAGTCAAATGAACTGCAACAGTCACGGGCTAGCATTTATATGGTGTTGTGAAGATGGTCTCAGACTCTAAGCTCATGGCTTTGGCTCGGATAAAATAAACCAGCGGAAGTGTTTTCTCCTGAACATTTAACAATTTCTTTCAAGTTCTCAAATAATCAATTTAATTCACAGATCCATATTACACATAATCCATATTAGTCCTCAAATTCAGGATATATACAGAGGCCAATGTATGTCTAGACAGGCAGAGATACCTCTAATTCAGGATCATCTCTGAAGGAACGGAAAGCAGATTCAAGCCGGTTTAAAGCATATATTAGGGTTTCAAGTACATAAAATAAGAGAGTCATGGCAAATGTACAAATGTTCTGATTCCAATAGCAACAAGAACTTGGTGTAGAAACGGAGAT